>Ga0209777_10000405_pt1 | contig 72904 bp, 62 predicted proteins | sample FrelakmetHBP12HB_FD_187147 | JGI IMG/M metagenome (GOLD analysis project Ga0209777, IMG submission 187147) | Freshwater lake sediment microbial communities from the University of Notre Dame, USA, for methane emissions studies -HBP12 HB (SPAdes)... | ecosystem: Environmental > Aquatic >...
AACGGTTACCACAGGAGCGGGCCTTTCAACAACAGCATTTGTTGGCATTGCGGCTGGAGCCGTCGCTGTCATTGCTGGTGCAGTCGCAGCCGGAAACAGTAGCAGCAGTAGCAGCAGTAGTAGCAGTGCATCTTGCACGGCTACAGGTTGCGGATCGATTTCAACTTCTGGATCCTGCACGTATTGCAGGATGAACCTTTCAGCAGGCTGTGCGAGCTGTACCTGGATAGAAGCTTGGGCGTGCCCCCCCAATGTGCATTACGTCACAAGTAAACCCTATACATCGAATTCATGCCTTTCGACCGATACTGCGTGTATTCTTGGTATTGCGACTGCAACAACTAATAATTGTCTGTAATACATAGTCCAATAGCCAATGTGTGTAGCTCGGGTCAGAAGTTTTACTTTCACACAATGAAACAATTAAACCCAATCAACAGGGGGGAGTTTTTACCTCCCCCCTGTTTTATAGCCGCGCTGATAGCCGCTGTTATTTTTTCCATTGCGGGGGGCGCCTTTGCCGCCGAGCCCGTTATCAATAAGCATAGCGCTGCAGGCCAGCAGCAACTAATAGTCCTGACCATCGACCAGGCGGTCACCCTCGCCCTGCAGACAAACAGGGACATTGCCAATTCACAATACAGCGCCGAAAGCCAGCGATATTCGATTGATGCGGCGCGATCACTGTTTGATTTAAAACTCATTCCGACAGCAGGCGTAAGTCTGGCCGGCGGAAATAACACGGACAGCAATAATATCTCGGCGGGGATCCAGTTCCAGAAAAAACTGGAAAATGGAACAACCGTATCTGTGGGGCCCCAGCTCACCCGCTCATCCTGGCAATCCACGCAGCAATATATTACGGACATGGGCGTTACGGTCACGCAGCCCCTCCTGCGGGGTCTGGGGAAGGACATTGTTACCGACAACGTTCAGAGCGCCGAGTTTACATATAAAACGTCATTGCGAAACATGTACCAGACAAAAGTCAACACAGTTCTGGAAACAATATCCGCTTTTTATGACATCGTCCGCCAGACTGAGATGCTGCGGTTATATGAAAAAATGGGGACGCGCCTGAAAGGTCATTCCGAAATTGCGCGAGCCAAGGAGAAGGTCGGGCTGGCAACGCCCATGGACACATACCGGGCGGAAATACCCCTCAAGGAGGCAGAGGATGCAATGATTACGGTATCGGAAGCCTTGCAGGACGCGAAAGACAGATTGAAACTCATTCTTGCCCTGCCGCAAAATACGGAACTGGAGGTGACGGTTCCGCCGCCTCCCACTAGCACTGAGCTGGCGCTTAATGAAACCATAGACACCGCGCTAAAAAAAAGGATAGAAATAGAGCAGATGAATCATGACATGGCCGAGGCACAACGAAAAGCCGCCGTCATGAAGCACAATATCCTGCCGGATCTCAATCTGGTGGTGGGGTATGACCGGTATGGAACGGGGGATACCATTGGGCAATCCAAGGGGTTTGATCTTGACCGTTACAGCGCAGGTTTGCAGGCAGGCACCGACATATTTCGGACGGCCGAAAAAGCTGCCTACCAGCAGAGCCTCATCACCATTAAAACGCTCAGCCTTAACATGCAAAGCAAGATGGAGGACATCAGCCGGCAGGTGCGCAAGCAGTGGCTGTCACTGAAAGAGGCGGCGAAGAGAATGGGAATAAGAAAATCACAGATCAAACAGGGGGAAGAAAAAATCGCCCTTGCGGAAGTCAAATTCGCGCACGCGATGGCGGATAACTTTGATGTTATTGAAGCAGAAAAGGAACTGCAAAGCGCGCGGGGCAATCTTCTTGCCGCGGAAATTGAATATGGCATCGGCATTTACAACATGAAGGCGATTATGGGCACGCTGGTGCCGAGGAACTAAATGATAAACAAAAAGAAAATCGGCAAATGGACAGTTATTGTGGCTGCTGCGATTGTCGTTGTCTGGGTAAGTGCGCGCCTCGTTCTGCCCGGGCACACCGACGCCGATCCGCAACTGGCTGCGGCAAGAACCGTCAGCTTTACCATCACGGTAAACACGATAGGCACCCTCGACGCAGAACGGTCGCACGTCGTCTCCTCGACCATCAAGGGGGAGAAAGGGAAGATAGTCTATATTATCGAAGAGGGCACTTTTGTCAAAAAGGGCGATGTCCTGATAAAGTTTGATTCCGCCTATTTCGAGGCGGAAATACGGCGCCTCGTAGGTGAGATCAAGAGCCGGGAATCGACGGTTGAAGCGAGAAAACAGATAGTGGAGTGGGAAAAGAGCCATGCAGAAGGGGCTATTAAAAACACCGAATTTGACTTCAAGGACGCAAAGCAGGAATACAGCCGCTATGTGTCCTATATCAGGGATCTGGAAGAACTGGGCAAGGAAGGTTTGCAATATCCGAACGAAATTATTCAGGCAAAGAAAAAGGCGGAACAATTATTTGCCAAGCAGCAGAAACAGGAAACGATGTTTGAGCAGGTAAAAACGGAAAGCGTTTTCAAGGTCGCGGCAGCGATGGCGGAACTGACAAAAGCGCAAAACGAGATGGAAACAACAAAAACCGCCCTTGATGATATAAAGGATGAGTTCAGAAAATCTGTGGTTCTGGCGCCGTTTCCGGGAATTGTCGTACACTACGAAACGCTTCGGGATAATCAGAAAAGGAAGCCGCGGGTGGGCGACAACGTATGGCAGAACCAACAGTTGCTTTACCTGCCGGATATCTCTTCCATGATCGTTAAAACGCTTGTCCGCGAGGTTGATCTGCACAAGATTACGAATGGGCAGAAAGCATCCATTCAGGTCGATGCCTATCCCAACCTGGTTTTTACCGGGCAGGTGACTTCCATCGGTGTGCTGGCCAGCGATGGTGGAGAGGCGGGAAAAGGGGAAAAACATTTCCAGGTTGTTGTCAGCATACACGGCGAGAATCTCAGCTTACGGCCCGGCATGACAGCCAGGGTGGTCATACATATCGATACAGCACAAAATATCCTTTCCGTGCCGGTGCAGGCAGTGTTCAGCGAGGGTGCAAACAAATACTGCTATGTCTGCAAGGGACAGAACGTAGAAAAGGTTAAAGTGGAAATCGGCAGGCAGAATGAGGATTATACCGAGATTGTTGCCGGATTAAAAAATGGCGACATGGTCAGCTTGATCAAGCCTGCCGATGATGAAGTAAAACAATGAACCACCTCATTACGGCTGCGGGAATATGCAAGGAATTCCATGTGGGATCTTCAACGCTGAAGGTACTGGACAACATTGATTTCAATCTGCATCGTGGCGAGTTTATCGCTATCATGGGGCCGTCGGGTTCCGGAAAGACCACGCTTCTGTATATTCTTGGATGCCTGGAACGGCCGTCATCGGGCAGCTACCTGCTTAACGGCGTAAATATCATCGATGCCTCGGATGACGAACTTTCACACATCCGCGCAAACAGCATCGGCTTTATTTTTCAGACTTTCAACCTGCTACCTGCCCTGAATATCTATGAAAATATCGAGGTGCCTTTCCTATACCGTTCACTCGATGATTCGGGAATACGGGAAAGAATCATGGGCGCCATTGCACAGGTGGGGCTTACCGAACGGGTGCGACACACACCGGCCGAGCTATCCGGTGGCGAGATGCAGCGGGTGGCCATTGCGCGGGCAATATGCGCTGATCCCCTTCTTGTGCTGGCGGACGAGCCGACAGGAAATCTCGACTCCCATACCGGCATGGAAATACTGAAAATATTCAAAAAATTACATGCCAATGGTTCAACAATTATCCTGATTACGCATGACCGTGAAGTAGCGTCTGTTGCGGACAGAATCGTTTATTTAAAGGATGGTAAACTGATTGATAATGCATCTGCGCCTGAACAGAAAGCTGTTTAAATTTATTGCATTGGCCGTCAAGTCGCTGTTGCAGCACAAACTGCGGGCGACGCTGAGTATTCTTGGCGTCGTCTGCGGGGTTGCCGCCGTGCTTTCGATGCTCTCCATCGGCGAGGGGGCGAAGCGCGAGTCACTCTCGCAGATAGAACAACTGGGCACCAGGAACATCTATGTCAAATCCATACCCCTGACAGAGATGCAGGAAAAAAAGTCCCGCGCGAAACTTTCGCAGGGTCTGACCCTCTACGATGCGCAACGAATTAAAAACGGGTGCCGCGGTGTACAGGATGTTGCCGGCCTCAGGGAATTGAAGGCTTCCGTATTCGGCGCAATAAAGGATGTTATGCCGCAAATTGTTTCGTGTTCTCCAAATTATGCCTCTATGCTTAAGATACCCATATTTGAAGGTCGCTTTATTTCCGATCCGGATATGCAGGAGGGCAAACTTGTCTGTGTCATCGGCCATAACGTGGCAAAAAACATGGGGGCGTCAGGCAGTATCGGAAATTATCTGCGGATTGAGAATTCCCTGTTTAAAATAGTCGGCATTTTACGGCGTATCGAAAGCAAGGAGCGAAAAGCAGGCGCAATCAGCCTGCGAAATTATAATGACATGGTATTTATCCCGCTTACTGCGGCAAGTCTGGTAAGCAAAAGCGCTTCAGTGACCGGTGCTACTGCCTGGCCAGAAGTCACAGAACTGGTAGTCGGGGTGAGCACTGTACAACAGGTTCTTAAGTCGGTTCCCGCGGTAAAAAGAACTCTGGAGATAACACACGGCGGCGCAGACGATTACCAGATTGTTGTCCCGCAGGAACTCCTGAATCAATCTCGAAAGATTCAGAGGACATTCAACATCGTGCTGGGCAGTATCGCCTTCATTTCCCTGCTGGTCGGCGGCATCGGCATAATGAACATCATGCTCGCCACGGTGTCGGAAAGAACAAAAGAGATCGGGGTGCGCCGTGCATTTGGCGCCACTTACAGTGACATCATCATTCAATTTCTGGCAGAATCGACCATTCTTACGTTTACCGGCGGTATTATCGGAATTATTATTGGTTTGGGCGGCGTGTGGTTGATTTCCGCCATCGCAAAATGGAATACGGCAATTACCGTGCTTTCACTCGTTCTTCCCCTTTTAACATCCATCCTTGTAGGCATATTCTTCGGACTTTACCCTGCCTATGCAGCCGCAAAGATGGACCCGATTGCCGCATTACGGTACGAATAGCAGGTAGTAACGAGAAAACAACAACTTTAATGCCTCTCTTATGTGCATCAACTAAGGCTTTTGCGATTGGAGCTGAAGTTGACCTGACCCCAGAACTTGGATCACATTCAGAGTTAGAGTTCTGCCATTTTGAGGGATCCTATTGTCTGTGAGAGCCGTTTTCTGTTTATTCCAATTGCAATCCGGCATCTTCTTCGAGTGCGACAATTAGTTGAAAACAGTAAATTAGGCTGCACTGATTCCTGAAGTGCTTGATGAAAACACCTTATACTCAACTTTCCATTTAGAATTGAAGCGAGGATTGCCCAGGATAATAAACAGGATGAGAAAAAAAATCTTGAGGATTAGGCGTTTATTCAACAGGTTTATCCATCTCGTATTTCTTGCGTTGAGGTTTTATTATAGTGCTTTAAGAGGGAAGTCAAACGAACAATTACAGAAGCTGCTGTCGGTAGGAATATATTTCTCTTAATTTCATCTCTTCACCTGAGTATAAAGGTTGCCTCCCAAGTACTGTCCAACAAAATAAGCCCCAGCCAATAAGGGAAACGTTTTAATATGCCAGCCAACCCCGCCAAGTAACCTGATAATTAAAACCAGAAGGACCGGCAGATGAACTGCGAGAATCCACGGAAATGAAAACGGCCTCACGTGACTCCGCCAGTATCCGAAGGGGAGGTTGAGCAAAAAAATAATCGCTAATATGACAGCCAGACTCATCTATTCAGATATACTAACAGACGTCTGAGGAAATATCACGAGATATCTTGTTAGCTTTAAGACAACGCCGGTTTCTCAGGGATCTACCGCCAATTTACGGGGCTCGGTGGTTACTTGCATGGCAAAATAATGCCGCTTATTGTTAAAAAATAGATAGATAGACTCGCTTAAACGTGTGCGAAAATTGAGTAATTAATGTTAAAGTAATCTTGTACTTTTTCAATACATATTTTACGGAGACATAAATTAAGGCATTATGCGGGGACAAATCAGCTATTTCCCGATTGCTGATTTTTCTATTTTTAATAAAAAATATTTGGTACATAATAATTAGCTTCATCAATGCTCTTGGTAATTCTCAAACCGGAATAGCATCTACTTGTGAGGACAAAGACGATGACGAAGAAAAGAACACCCGTTGCAAAAACCTTGACGAGACGCCCGGCATGGAAGGCACTCGCGGAGCATTACAAGAAAATTGGCAATGTGCATCTGCGATCGCTATTCGCCGATGATCCCCGCCGCGGCAGGCGCCTCGCGGCCGAAGGCGCCGGTCTTTACCTCGACTACTCAAAGAACCGTATCACCGATGAGACCATAAATATCCTCGTAGATCTCGCCCATGAGTGCGACCTCCGTGAATGCATAGAGTCCATGTTCCAGGGCGGGAAGATCAACGTCACGGAGAACCGGGCAGTTCTTCACATTGCCTTAAGGGCGCCTAAGAGCGAGCAGATTGTGGTCGACGGCGTCGATGTCGTGCCGCAGGTGCACGCGGTTCTTGACAGGATGGCTGCCTTTTCAGAACGGGTGAGAAGCGGCGAGTGGCTGGGATATACCGGGAAACCTGTCCACAGTATCGTCAACATCGGCATTGGAGGCTCTGATCTCGGCCCTGTCATGGCCTACGAGGCGCTGAAGCATTACGGCAAAAGAGAGTTGACATTCCGTTTCGTCTCCAACGTGGACGGCACGGACTTCGAAGAAGCCACCCGCGATCTCAACCCCGAAGAGACATTATTTATTATTTGTTCGAAGACTTTCACAACCCTGGAAACGATGGCTAACGCGCACACCGCACGTGCATGGGCGATGAAGGCCATGCATCACGAAAAGGCTGTGGCCCGCCACTTCGTGGCTGTCTCGACCAACGCCGAGGAGGTGGCGAAGTTCGGCATCGACACGGCAAACATGTTCGGGTTCTGGGACTGGGTGGGCGGCCGCTACTCCATGGACTCGGCCATCGGTCTTTCGACAATGACAGCCATCGGCCAGGAGAACTTCATGGCCATGCTCGCCGGCTTCCGCGCGATGGACGAACACTTCCGCACCGCGCCATTCGAGAAGAACCTGCCGGTGCTCATGGCGCTATTCTCTATCTGGTACAATAATTTCTTCGGTGCGGAGACCGTTGCCATCCTGCCATACGACCAGTACCTCAAGCGCTTTCCCGCATACCTCCAGCAGTTGGCTATGGAGAGCAACGGCAAGCGCGTGACGGTAAACGGCGCCGCAGTCAACTACCAGACGGGGCCCATCTACTGGGGCGAGCCGGGCACGAACGGCCAGCATTCGTTCTACCAGCTTATCCATCAGGGAACAAAACTCATCCCGTGCGATTTCATCGGATTCTGCACGTCGTTGAACCCCATCGGCCGGCATCACGAAGTGCTCATGGCGAACCTGTTTGCCCAGACCGAGGCGCTGGCCTTCGGCAAAACTGAGGATGAGGTAAGAAAAGAAGGCACGCCGGAAGGGCTGGCGCCGCATCGCGTCTTTCCCGGCAACCGTCCGACCAATACCATTCTCGCAGAAAGCCTTACTCTGGAGACCCTTGGCAAGCTTATTGCTCTCTATGAACACAGCGTCTTCGTCCAAGGCGCAATCTGGAATATCGATTCCTTCGATCAATGGGGTGTCGAACTCGGCAAGGTACTGGCAACGCGGATCATCCCAGAGCTGGAAAGCGTTAAGGACCCGCAACTCAAGCATGACTCTTCGACGAACGCACTTATCCGGCGCTACCGCAGGCTCAAAGGAGGGCGATCATGACGGCGAAAGCGAATCCAAGGGCGGGGAAGCCCGCAGAGCTTTCCATGCTCGTCAATGTGACCAAGCTCATTACTGCCTATTATAAAGAGACGCCCGACCCATCTATTCCTGCGCAGCGGATCGCCTTCGGCACCTCGGGGCATCGCGGCAATCCTTTTGAAAGTTCTTTCAACGAGGCGCATATCCTCGCCGTTACACAGGCCATCTGCCTGTACCGCAAACAGCACAAGATCAACGGCCCACTATTTATCGGCATAGACACCCACGCGATCTCTGTGCCCGCGTTTCAGACCGCCCTGGAGGTGCTTGCGGCAAACCGGGTGGACGTCATGATTGCCGAGGGAAATGAATACACACCGACTCCGGCTATTTCCCATGCGATTCTCACATATAACCGCGGACGCAAGAAAGGCCTTGCCGACGGTATCGTAATCACGCCATCGCATAATCCGCCTGAAGACGGCGGCTTCAAGTACAATCCCCCGGAAGGCGGGCCGGCGGAGCCCGCTGTCACGGGCTGGATAGAGGCAAAGGCAAACGAATTTCTCGCAAACGGCCCCACAGGTGTCAAACGAATTCCCTTTGAGAAGGCCTTTCGCGCCTCCTCGACACACCGGCACGATTATATCAGGGCCTACGTTGACGACCTTGGCAATGTTATCGATATGGACAGCATTCGCGACGCCAAAATCAGTCTGGGAGTAGACCCATTAGGCGGCGCCGGAGTCAATTACTGGAGGCCGATTGCGGAACGCTACGGACTGAACCTTACTATCGTAAATGACGCAGTTGATCCGACCTTCCGCTTTATGACGCTTGATTGGGACGGCCGCATCCGCATGGACCCGTCGTCTCATTACGCTATGCAGCGCTTGATCGGGTTGAAGGATCGCTTCGACATCGCTTTCGCGTGCGATACGGATCATGACCGGCACGGGGTTGTCACGCGTAGCGCGGGATTGCTTCCGGCCAATCACTATCTCTCGGTCATGGTTCACTACCTCTTCCAGCACCGGCCCGGATGGCGGGCGGATGCGGCGGTGGGCAAGACCCTGGTGAGCAGCGAGATGATCGATCGCGTCACCGCAAAGCTGGGGAGGAAACTCTACGAGACGCCCGTCGGCTTCAAGTGGTTCGTGGACGGGCTGCTTGCAGGTTCCCTCGGCTTCGGGGGGGAGGAAAGCGCGGGCGCGTCATTTCTCAGACGTGACGGCACGGTATGGGCCACGGACAAAGACGGGATCATCTCTGTACTTCTTGCGGCGGAGATCACCGGCCGGATGGGACGTGACCCCGGCGAGATCTACGGCGACCTCGCGCGCGAGTTGGGCGATCCTTTCTACGACCGGGTTGATGCACCTGCCACGCCGGAGCAGAAGAAGGCGCTGGGAAAACTCTCAGCCGATCAGGTCCCGTTCACAGACCTGGCCGGCGAAAAAATCCGGCACATAGTTACCCATGCGCCTGGCAATGGCGCTCCTATCGGCGGCGTAAAGGTGATTGCCAAAAGCGGCTGGTTTGCCGCGCGCCCATCAGGAACGGAAGACATCTACAAGATCTACGTCGAGAGCTTCCGTGGAAAGGACCATCTAAAGCTGATTCTGGAGGAAGCAGAGAGCATAGTCAACGCCGCTTTGAAGGCTGCTTGCACAGAAACGATTTCTCCAGAAGGGAAAACTTGAGGACATCCGAAGGAGTTTGAAAGGAGATTATAGGATGAATACACACAATGCCGATCAACTCAAAAAGAACATCTGGAACGTAGTCAAGGTAGTGCCTGAAAACCATGACACGTACTCGCTTTATCTTGAAGGCTCTGACGAGAAGTTTGCTCGCAGAAAGGCGGGCCAATTCGCATCCCTCAGTATCAGGGGTCCTGATGGATGGAGTGATCCGCACCCGTTCACGATCGCCGGCGCTCCCGAGGATCCTATTTTGTGTCTGACCATCAAGAAGGCGGGCAAGTTCACCTCTGCCATCCCGGATCTGAAGCCGGGGACACCGGTTAAGTGCATGGGTCCCATCGGCCTCTTCTGCAAGGAGATTGACAGGAAGCCGGCAATAGTCATGATGGCCGGGGGAGTGGGCGTAACGCCATTTCTCAGTGTGCTTAGGCACTTTAGAAATATAAAAGCGAAAAATATTGTAACACTCTTCTGGGTGAACAAGACCATGGAAGATGTTTTCGCTACAGATGAGATCCAGGAAATGACCAGAGGCCTCACGCTGAGGGTAGTTTACTGCCTCAGCCGGGCCGACGATGTGGAGGGCTACTACCGGCAAGAGTACCCCGGTGTCTTCTATGAGAAGGGACGTTTGAGTGGAGAAATATTAAAAAGGCACGGGGCCACTAAAGAGGCATCCTTCTATCTCTGCGGGCCGCCTCCCATGATGGAGTCCGCACTTACGGAAGTCGGCAGCCTGAATGTGGATCAATCAGCAGTGGAAAAGGAAAGTTTCACCTGGCTCGGAAAAGGATGAATGAGTTACGGGGGTGAAAGAATGAAGACACGCACGATTCGACAGTCTGTAACATTAATCGAGTAATTTCTGCGGCGTTGTTTCCCGCCTTTCTGACGATCCTGACAATTCCTTTAACGTACAGCATCTCCAAGGGGATCGGTTACGGCTTCATCAGCTATGTCCTCGTAAAAACCTTTTCCGGAAAGTTCCGGGACGTACATCCCCTCATGTATCTTATCGCCCTTATGTTTGCCCTGGACTTCCTCTTCTCCAGCCTCCATTAAGGTGGGTCTACCTATAACTTCAGATGCCGTAGTATAATTCACCGCACTGCTTTATTGCGCTCCGGTTCGGTCCGCAATCTCCCATGCTTGAATGGCCTGATAGGCCTCGTTAGGGGTTCTCGCCGACCGTAGGTTCTCCATGAGCTGCCTGTCCAGGGTGGCTTTGCTGGCAAGTCCCAGTATCTGGATCTGTTCATCGGGAATATCTGCTGGTGAAAAAATCAAAAAGACAGATTCAATGGGCTTTTCCGTCGCCACGTCGGACACGCCGGCATGAGTCAAGCCAATGGCCACGCATGATCGTTTAAGTCCCTCTATCCTTGCATGGGGGAAGGCCACACCTTCGTTGAAGAAGGTCGATCCTTGTTCTTCTCTTTCCATGATTGCATTAAGGCCCTTCAATTTCTCTTCGCCTCCGTCTTCACAGGCGACCTCTGAGAGGCTTCTCAGTATATCATTTTTTGTGACGGCCGTTTCCCAGATGATGATCCTGTCCCGGGATATGAATTCAGTTAAACGTGTGCGACCCTCCTCTGCTTCACGTGTCGCAGTGACGTTCTCCTCCTGTATGATCTTTTCCTCAACCGGCAGAGGAGGAGCTACATCGGGTTTCTGCGTGTCAAGGACAACGACCGTCACACCCTTCGCATCCCGGATCAGGCGTTCGGCGACACTGCGCTCGCCCATCAATTGCTTCCAGAAAGAAATTTTTCTCGGGCTTCCGATGACTATATGGCCGACCCTGTATTCCCTGGCAAACTGAAGAATGGTCTTGACTATGTCTTCTCCCTTGAAGGTGAAGACGATTGCTCCAAGCTGCTTTGCCAGGGTTAAAGTGCCTGATAGAATGCGCTGAGTCTGCGCATCGATGGCAGTCGGCGCCTCCGACGGCGTCTGGACATAGACGGCGTACCAGTTTCTATTAAGCCTTCCGGCCAGCCGCGAGGCGTAACGGAGCAGTTTTTCGCTGTTCTGACCTTTTGAGCTGAGACATACCATCACCTGATCGGGGGTTGCCGGAACCTCCTCTTCCAGTTCATCACGGGATCGCAGATCAATCTGTGAAGCCAGTTCACGCAGGGTAAGCTCCCGGAGCTGCTCCAGGTTCGATTTCCTGAAGAAATTCGCCAGGGCCGTCTCGATGCGTTCGAGAGGATAAATTTTCCCCTCTTTGAGGCGTTCACCGAGGTCCTCTGTGGTCAAATCGACATTCACGATCTGGTCCGCTTCGGCGAGGATGGCGTCTGGGAGCCGTTCATGTACCCTGACACCGGCCGCCTTTTCTACTACATCGTAAAGGCTTTCCAGATGCTGGATGTTCAGGGTGGTGATGCCGTGAATCCCCTTCGCCAGTATATCCTGGACGTCCTGGTATCTTTTTTCGTTCCGGCTGCCAGGCACATTGGTGTGTGCCAGTTCATCGACGAGCGCGATCTGGGGCCTCCGGGCCAGAACGGCATCAATGTCCATCTCCTCAACAATAATGCCGCGGTATTCCTGCCTCCGCCTGGGGATGATTTCCAGCCCTTCGAGAAGCTTGGCGACATCGACCCGGCCATGTGTCTCAACTAGTCCCACGACCACGTCGATACCCTCGTCCTTGAGCTGGTGCGCCTCCTGGAGCATCCGGTAGGTCTTACCCACGCCCGCGGCATAACCGAGGTATATCTTCAGGTGGCCGCGCTGGGACCTGCGGATCATCCTCAAAAAAGCGTCTGCGCGATTCTCAGCGGGCATATTTCATTTACCCCCATCCATGTCCAGGTTTAAAAGCAGGACTTTCACCCTTGGCTCGCCGAATATTCCCAGAGTGCGCCCTTCCGTATGGGCCGCGATCTTGCTGCGTACGCTTCCCTCATCCAGTCCCCGCGCACGGGCAACACGGGCTGCCTGCAACGAGGCATTTTCCACGCTGATGTGCGGGTCAAGGCCGCTTCCCGACGCAGTCACCGCATCTGCTGGTACTTTGGTTTCGGGAGGAAGGCTGTTCTCTGCACGGTAGTCACGGACACGTTGTCCAATGTCGTCAATCAGCTTCTTTGAAAGAGGGCCGAGGTTGCTGCCGCCGGAGTTGGCTGCGTCGTAACCGGCGCCTGCCGCCGATGGCCGGGAATGAAAGTATTTTGCGCCGGTAAATTTCTGCGCAAGCAGGATTGACCCCACAATGCGGCCATTCTTGACGATGAGTGATCCGTTTGCCTCGTCATGGAATACCGCCTGTGCCGCCACCCACACCACGGCCGGGTAAATACCGCATAAAATGATCGCCAGAGACAGGGTGGCAACAAGGGAGATGCGGATTTCTTTGAATAGATTCTTCATGGCTGCAAAACCTCCCTTCACGCGAGATGAAGGGCATTAACGATGATATCTATTACCTTGATTCCGGGGAAGGGCGCTATGATGCCGCCCAAACCGTAGATGAGAATATTGCGCTTCAAAAGTGCAGCGGCTCCGACAGGCCGGAATTTCACTCCTCTCAGCGCCAGGGGAACAAGGGCAATAATGATGAGTGCGTTGAAAATTACGGCGCTGAGTATTGCGCTTGCCGGAGATTGAAGCCGCATGATGTTCAAAGGGTCAATAACCGGGAACGAGCCGACAAGCATGGCCGGAATGATGGCAAAGTATTTGGCTACGTCATTGGCGATGCTGAAGGTCGTGAGGGCTCCCCGGGTGATAAGCATCTGCTTTCCTATCTCGACGACCTCGATCAGTTTTGTCGGGTTAGAATCAAGGTCCACCATGTTGCCCGCCTCCTTGGCCGCCTGCGTCCCCGTGTTCATGGCAACTCCCACGTCGGCCTGCGCAAGGGCGGGAGCGTCATTTGTGCCGTCGCCGGTCATGGCGACGAGGTGTCCTTTCGCCTGTTCCTTTCGAATCAGCGCCAGCTTATCTTCGGGCCGGGCTTTGGCTATAAAGTCATCCACTCCTGCCTCCTTCGCAATAGCGGCGGCTGTCAGCTGGTTGTCTCCTGTGATCATTACGGTCTTGATTCCCATTGCCCGGAATCGTTCAAACCGGTCTCTGAGACCCCCTTTCACGATATCCTTTAGATGAACCACTCCCAGGGCCTTCCTCCCGGAGGAAACGACAAGAGGGGTTCCGCCGGAAGCGGCAATCCGGTTTACTGCGTCTTGGACTTCCGTCGGGAAATCCGCACCGACAACAGTCTTTATTACGTCGGCTGCTCCCTTCCTTATCTGTCGGTCTTCTAAATCGACTCCGCTCATGCGCGTCTGTGCCGTGAAGTTGATGAATTTGGCCTGGGGCATGTCCGAGATCGAGCGGCCTCTCAGACCATATTTCTTTGCAAGTACGACGATACTCCTCCCCTCGGGTGTCTCATCGGCAAGTGAGGACAACTGTGCCGCATCAGCCAATTCCTCCACTGTGACGCCCGGGGCTGGAATGAATTCAGTAGCCTGACGGTCGCCAAGAGTGATTGTTCCCGTCTTGTCGAGAAGCAGTACGTCCACGTCGCCCGCGGCCTCAACTGCACGGCCGCTCATAGCGAGAACGTTACGCTGCACCATCCGGTCAATGCCCGCTATGCCGATGGCGCTCAGAAGGCCGCCGATGGTCGTGGGAATCAGGCAGACAAGCAGCGCGACCAGGACAGTGACAGAAAATGATATTCCTGAATGGAGCCCGTAGAATTTCAGCGTCATAATAACAACGAGGAAGATAATGGTCAGGGCCGCAAGGAGGATCGTGAGGGCTATCTCGTTTGGAGTCTTCTGGCGTCTGGCTCCTTCAACGAGTCCGATCATGCGGTCCAAAAAACTCTCGCCGGGGTTTGCCGTCACACTGACCCTGATCCAATCCGACAGGACCTTTGTTCCCCCGGTAACGGCGCTTCGGTCACCGCCGGCCTCCCGGATTACTGGCGCCGACTCCCCGGTAATGGCCGATTCATCAACCGTGGCGACACCCTCGGTTATTTCTCCGTCGGCAGGTATTATTTCACCTGCGGCGACGAAAAACATTTCTCCCTTTCGCAATTGGTCGGCAGGGACTTTTTCGAGAGAGCCATCGCTACGGATGCGACTGGCTATCGTATGTGTCCGCGTCTTCCGGAGGGCATTCGCCTGCGCCATGCCTCTGCCTTCGGCCATGGCCTCCGCGAAATTGGCGAAGTAAACGGTAAACCAGAGCCACAGAGCTATCTGTATGCTGAAACCAAGATTTTCAGCCGCCGGCCGGAAAAAAAGCCCGGCGCTCACAATGAATGCCCCAGCCTCGGTGACGAACATGACCGGATTTTTGACCATGTTGACCGGGTTCATTTTCTTCACGGCGTGAACTATTGCCTGCGATAGAATTTCCCGATCAAAGATAGAACGTGCCTTGACAGCCATCAGCATTGTCCCTCAATAGAGAATTTGTGATCCCGCCATTAAGAAATGTTCCACAATGGGACCGAGCGCAAGTACCGGCAGGAACGTCAGGGCGCCGACAATGAGAACGGTACCAAGCACAAGCAGGGCAAAGAGAACCCCGGACACAGGGAAAGTGCCGCCGCTCAGGGCAATCTGTTTTTTTTGCGCCAGGCTGCCGGCTAAGGCCAGCACCGGGACGATCATGAAGAAACGTCCCAGGAGCATGGCAATGCCCATGGTCGTGTCATACCAGTAAGTATTGGTGCTGAGCCCGGCGAAGGCACTGCCGTTATTGCCCACGGCAGATGAGAATGCATATAGTATTTCGCTGAGACCATGAGGGCCGGTGTTGTTGAGGCCGGCCAGGCCCCACTCGCTCACCGCGGCCCAAGCGGTGAATCCCAGGACGGAAAAAACAGGCACCATCACGTATAATACACTGGCCTTCACATCATAGGCGCCGATTTTCTTGCCGAGATACTCGGGAGTACGCCCGACCATCAGTCCCGCCAGAAACACAGTCAGGATAACAAAAACAAGCATCCCGTAAAGCCCGGCACCCACGCCGCCGAAGACAACCTCCCCAAGCTGAATATTGAAAAGCTGGATCAAGCCGCCCAGTGGTGTGAAGGAATCGTGCATCGCGTTGACAGCTCCGCATGAGGCGTCTGTAGTCACGGTGGCGAAGAGGGCAGAGCCGAATATGCCGAAACGACCCTCCTTGCCCTCCATATTCCCTCCGGCGGCATCAACGCCCAGGTCATGCATTCTGGGGTTTCCCGCTGCTTCCGACCACCAGCATATCAGAACTCCTGCCAGGAAAAGCGCGAGCATCACCCCCCAAACGGTCCATCCGTGCCGCTGGTTCTTGACCATCCTGCCCAGATAATAAGTGAGACCGCTGGGAATAAGAAATATGGAAAGGATCTGCAAAAAGTTGGATAGAGGTGTCGGGTTCTCAAAGGGGTGAGAGGCATTGGCATTGAAGAAGCCCCCTCCGTTGGTTCCCAGCATTTTGATTGCGACCTGGGATGCGGTCGGTCCCTGCGCAATCGTTTGTGTTTCAATCTTCTCATCCTCCATGACCGGGTTTCCCCGGGCGTCAATAATTCCATGACCGGCGGCGTCCGTCTTGACTACCTCTATGACGGAAGCCTCCATAAGCTGTGCCGTATCGTAAGGCCTGAAATTCTGAATCATGCCCTGGGAAACCAGAAAAAGGGCATAGATGATGGAGATCGGCAGGAGGAGATAAATGTTCACGCGGACAAGGTCGCCCCAAAAATTGCCGATCGTTTGTGTGGACTGTCGGGCGACACCTCTCACGAGAACGGCGGCCACGGCTATTCCCACGGCTGCGGAGGTGAAGTTATGGAAGACGAGACCCACCATCTGTGAAAAGTACGAAAGGGTGGACTCTCCACTATAACTCTGCCAGTTTGTGTTGGTCGTGAAACTGACGGCAGTATTGAAGGCCAAGTGTTCACTGACAGGTCCAAACCTCTGGGGGTTCAAAGGCAAGAGATGCTGAAGCCGGAGAATGGCATAGGTTGCAAGGAGACTTACCAAACTGAAGGCAAGGAGGGAGATGGTATATTCCTGCCAGGACTGCTCCTTTTTTGGGTCAAGCCCGAACAGCCGATAAAGCAGCCTTTCGAGAGGACGAATGACAGAGCCGAGAAAGGGCTTACCATCAACGTCCAGAACCTGCATAAGATAGATCCCAATGGGCTTCGTCAGCATCAGGAGAATACCGACGAATACTGCCAATTGGATCCAGCCATAGATGTTCATAATTAGATAACCACTTCAAATGTCATGTGCCGCTGTTTCCGATAGAGAGGATTTTTAAAACTTCTCCGGACGCAGGACAACAATGAAAAGATAGACAACCAGAATCATGCCGATTATAAAAACGATGCATTCCGCCATACCCTAAAGCCTCCCGCAGAGCCTGGCATAAAAAAGACAAGTCACGAAAAAAATGATGGTGGTAATGGCGTAGACGAGATCAATCATTGCCTGTCGCCCGCATCCGCCGCAATTTTATCGGCCCTTCTAAGCGTAAAAGAAAATGTTGTTCCTTCACCAGTCTTGCTTTTTACTGTAACAGATCCTCCGTGTGCCTCGACGATTTCTTTGACTATGGAAAGCCCTAAGCCCGTGCCCGTATCAGCTTCCTGCCCCGGAACACGAAAGAATGGATCGAAGATCCTGGATAGATACTGCTCGGGTATTCCCTTACCGGTATCCGAAACGGAGAAATCAACCTGTTCTTCACCAACCTGTGCGGTTACAGTCACTGTGTCACCGGATGCGGTGTACTTCAGGGCATTAGACAGGAGGTTGGCGAAAACATGCCCGATCCGCATCGTATCAGCCCACACCTCGGGCAGGTCACCGGGGAGTAGTGTGTGAATTTTCACACCGTGGCCGAGGGCCGCTCCCCGGAAAGATTCAACAGTCTCCGAGATGATTTGATGAGGCGGTACTGCATGAAACTCCATAGCCATTTTACCGGATACTATACGGCTGATATCAAGCAGACTATCGAGGATCTTGTGGAGGCGCTCGCTGTCTTCCCGGGCCGCAATCAAGAGTTCCTGCTGCTTAGGAGTGAGGTGCCCGACCTTTTCATCGAGGAGGAGATGAATGGCCATGCGAATAGACGTAAGAGGTGTCTTCAACTGATGTGAGACCGTGGAAATGACGCCTTTTTTTAGTTCGTCCTGTTCCAGTTGATCCGTCACGTCCTTGAGGATAAGGATTATGCCTATAAGCTCCTTTCTATTATTCAAGATAGGGGCGGTCATAGGTCGGAAGAAATGCTCCTCGGCGTTGACGAAGTGCTGTACAACGGCAGTCGCGTCATCTTTCACCGAGGCGTGATCGCCTTTGAGGGCATTTCTGTAAAGCTCGGTTATCCATCTGAGAGGAACGCTTTCAATCCGGATGTTGCGCTTCAGCCCGAAGATGTTTCCGGCTGTTTCCGTTGCCATCTCCACCCTTCCCTCCAGGTCGAGAATTGCCACGGCATCCGGAAGATTGTCGAATGTCTGCTGTGTCGAGTGCTGAATCCTGACAAGTTTTGCCTCATCGCTGCGGCGGACTTCCCTGAGGCTTGCAGCCATCGCGTTGAACGCTTCTGAAAGTCGCCCTATTTCATCACGGGTATCGGTCTTAACTATAAGATCCAGATTACCCTGTTTGATCTCCTCAGCGGACTGCGTCAGACGTTCAATCGGACGGAGGATCCATTTGCCAATTAAGAATACGTAGGCCATGGCCAGGACAGCGCCGAGAATCAGGAGAAAATACATTTGCTCGCGAGCCTTGGTTGCCTTATGGCGTGCCGCTTGATTGGCGTCGTACATATTCTGCTGGTTCATATCAAGGATCGCATCAGCCGTTCCCTTTATATCCCGAAACAATGGAAACAGTTTATTGAAATAAATGTCCCGCCGCTTCTCATACGGGGTGTTTCGATCTTCCATGCCTTGAATCGTGGCCTTATATTTTACAAAAAGTTCCTTAAGCTGGGCGGCCTTCTCGCCTTCTCCCGGGACAGTGATATTGTTTAATTCGATTGCCAGCGCCTTCTCAAACTCCGGGAGTTTTCCGTCAATGGCTTCCCTTCCCTCCTTTTCATAGCCGGACAAGATGAAAAGAGCTCCGCTGTCCATTCTTTCCAGGGATTCTTTCATGTTCTGACAGGCGAGCACGCTTTGATAATTCTCTCTGAGAATGACATCGATTGCATCGCCAAGATCTGTGACCTTACTGATGCTCTGAATACCGGTCAATGCGATAATCAGCAACAGGCCGCCGAATCCAAGAAATAATTTCTGTCTTAAACTAAACATAGTTTCTCTCCTCGCGTCACTATATTATAGCAACTGGTATGCCAGAGAGAAATTCAATGAAATCAGCGCTTATTGATTTGCGTAATCCGCTTTGCCTTGCATTTAGCAAGAAGGAGGCAATACATGTATTGCAAAGTGCAATTTGTTTCCGGAGGGGAAATGGGGGAGAGAGGTGCGTCTCTTCAGATGTTATAACGTTTCCGACGCCGCCAGAGTGTTGCCTGGTCAACGCCCAGAATATCGGCGGCTTCCTGCAATGATTTCGCTGAGGCAAGGACGCGCCTGGTGTGCATTTCCTCTATTTTGTCGAGAGAAACATGATCTCCTAGTTTAGGACAGTCTTCGGCAGGTAGAAGTTTTTCCGGCAGATATTCGATTCCTACTGACTCTGACTTGCAGAGTATGGAGGCTCGTTCAATGACATTTCGCAACTCCCGCACATTTCCAGGCCAGGAATAACGGCGGAGCACCTGCAGCGCCTCGTCGCTGAAACGCTGATGGGCACAGTGATGGCTTCTCCCGAAGAAGATGAGTAATCGGCGGGCCAGATCGGCAATATCATCGGGCCGTTCCCGGAGAGGCGGAATCTCTATCTGGATTACATTCAGCCGATAGAAGAGGTCTTCGCGGAAACGATTATTTCTGACGGCGGCGTCGATATCCATGTTAGTCGCCGCGATCAGGCGGACATCCGCTTTCCGGGTCACGTGATCGCCGAGACGTTCGTATTCTCTTTCCTGGATAAACCTTAATAGCTTCGGCTGAATGGACAGCGGCAGATCGCTTATCTCATCCAAGAATAGCGTTCCTCCTTCACAGAAGGCGATCCGGCCCTGATGGTCTCGCACGGCGCCTGTAAATGACCCTTTGACGTGTCCAAAAAGCTCGCTCTCCAGAAGCTCTGCGGAAAGTGCGGGGCATGAGATTTCCGCGAAAGGCTTATTTGCCCGCTTGCTCCACCTGTGGATAGCCCGCGCTAAAATACTTTTTCCAGTTCCGTTCTCTCCCGTGAGCAAAACAATAGCGTCTGCCGGGGCCACCTGCTTTGCTTGTTCGATAGCCCGCTGCATGATGGGACTTCTCGTGCTGAGGTCCACTTCGGGATTGTTGCGGTTCAAATCTGCCTGGAGGGCATCTACACGCTGCTCCAGCGAACGGACCTCTACAACTTTATCTACGCAGAGTTTTACCTGGGAAGGCGTGAAGGGTTTCGGAATATAATCGGCAGCGCCCCTCCTCATTGCATCCACTGCCGTATCGATAGATGCATAGGCCGTGATGACGATGACCTTCAGCCAGGGTGAGCCTGAAAGAAGCGGCGGGATGAGGTCGAGGCCGCTTTTTGTTCCGAGACGGAGATCCACAAAAGCCACGTCAAAGGAACGGCGGGCGTTTTCAGAAAGGGCATCCTCGTAATTACTGACCGCGACAACCCTGTGTCCTTCCGTCTCCAGACAGACCGACAGAGTCTTTCTAATGTTCAGCTCGTCATCAACAATCAGGATGTTCAAGGGTGACTCGGATTTTCCCATCATTCATTAAATTTCTTCTGCATCTTTTGTTATTATAGCACAAAAAAAAGAAACTGATTACGACGATCTCGATCTATCTTTCAAACAGTAATTTTAGACAGGATCACCATATGTCCTCTATATACCACGTAACACTTCGCGAATTTATCTATTTTTATTTTTTTAAAATAAGTCTATATTGATCATTAGTATATAATTTCATTATTGTCATATCGACCCCTTCGGTTTACTCAAGGTAAACTCCGGGAGGAATCTCTAAGATATCTCCCTTATGTGAGGAGAAGATTTCTCGCGTTTCCTTCGCTGCTCAGGGCTTCGGCTAACCGAAATGACAAGAGAAGGAATAAAAACATAGCCTCTAAGAAAGAAGGAGGATTGCAGGAGTGGGAACTAATACCGCGAAACTGAAAGAGCAGGCGGCGCGCCGGGCCGTCGAGTTTGTGCAATCGGGCATGATCGTGGGCTTAGGTCATGGCAGCACGGCTCTCTTTGCCGTAAAGAGGATTGCGGAGCTCATCCGTTCAGGAAAGCTGCAAGACATACGCGGTGTACCCTGTTCTCGGGAGGTGTACGACGACGCGCGGAGATTCGGGATTCCCCTTACTACTCTGAACAGGCACTCCGTCATCGATCTTACCATCGACGGAGCCGATGAAGTGGACGGACATCTTAATCTCATAAAGGGCGGAGGCGGCGCCCTGTTGAGAGAAAAGATCGTCGCCCAGGCGAGCCTCTGTGAGATTATCATCGTAGATGAATCGAAGATGTCGCAAGTCTTAGGCACGCGGTGCGCCGTCCCCATTGAAGTGGTCCCCTTCGGATGGCAGTCCCATATTTTTTTCCTGGATAAACTTGGGGCGGAAGTGAAGCCAAGAACAAATAGCGATGGAAAACTTTTCAAAACCGACGAGGGTAACATCATCCTCGACGCCAATTTTGGTCCCATAAGTGACCCGGCGAAACTGGCTGCCGATTTAAAGGCGCGGGCGGGGGTTATAGAACACGGGCTGTTTATACGTATCGCCACGGATGTCATTGTCGCCGGGAAAGGCGGCCTGCGCCATCTTGAGCGCGACTGATGGGGCAAAGCAGAGAAGGAGAGTTCATAATACGATGAATGACAATAAATGGATCGATGTTTCCCTCACCTTGAAATCCAATATGGTGCACTGGCCGGGGGACCCTCCTTTTTCCATTGAGCGTGTGCGCGAGATGGACAAGGGCGATACTGTCAATCTTTCGAAGATAACGATGGGCGCTCATTCCGGCACCCATGTCGATGCTCCGGTGCATTTTATCAAAGGCGCAAAGGGCGTTGACCGGATAGCGATCGATTCGCTCATAGGCCCCGCGAGGATAATCGACATTGCGGACGCGGATACGATCAAAGAAAAGGAACTTGCCGGACACGGAATTAAGAAAGGTGAGAGGATCCTTTTGAGAACACGAAACTCGATAAACAAAATACTTTATAGAGATACTTTTAGCGAAGACTTCGTTTACATAGAAAAGGGTGCGGCAGAATTCCTTGTCTCCCGCGGCATCAAGACTATTGGCGTAGATTATCTTTCCGTCGGCGGATACAAAAAAAATGGCCCGGATGTTCACAGAACTTTACTGAGCGCAGGGATTCTCGTTATTGAGGGGCTTGATCTCACCAAGGCTCTGCCCGGCCTTTACGATATGATATGTCTTCCCATGAAGATTCTGGATTCTGACGGCGCTCCGGCGCGGGTGATTTTGAAGAAAACTAAGATCTCTGGCAAAGACAAGTGACGGGTTACCTATATCTTCAACATGATCTGCTTAAGTCTGAATGATGTTGTCATCTGTTTGAGAGGGTGCTCTCATTGATAAAGTCATTATTGAGCGTGTCGCCAGGAAAGAATCGACGAGTGGATGAACTCCGGAAAACGGCAAATTATTCTGGTTGCAATATATATCTTTATGCAATACAATATTTTCCAGGCATAAATTCATGGGGGGGTGATAAAGAATGCCAAAGGCTGTTAAAATATCAGAGGACCTTGCCGCAAGTGCAGCGGTTCATGCGAATATAGAAAACAGATCACTTGCCGGTCAGATAGAATATTGGGCTAAGCTTGGAAAAATTGCCGAGGAGAATCCTGATCTGCCCATGTCTTTCATTAAAGATATACTGATCGGACGGGCTCAGTTGAGGAGTGGGCAAAAAACGCCTTACGCATTTGGAAAAGGGAAATGACCAGGCAAGTCTCCCAATCTCCATTATTCGCAAGGCAAACGAAACATCTCAATAAGATAGAGATTGAGGAGCTTGATCAGGAAATAAGAAACCTACAGAAAAATCCTAAATCGGGCGAGCCAAAAAAAGGGGACCTCACGGGAATCCATGTACACAAATTCAAGGCTGGCAAAAAACTTTTTCTCCTGGCTTATGAATTCGATGAGCGTGAGTTATTCTTGGTTTCCCTTGGACCACACGAAAACTTCTATCGTGATCTGAAAAGATATATTAGATGAACTCCTGACATGTTCGAGTCCCGTTAATATCCCGCACCTCGCCATTTTAGTCTCATTGCATCCAAATACAAAGCTCCACAACGAATTTCCGACCATTCATAGATTCAGATTCCCGATTTCGCGGCAAAGTGAAAGAGTGATCGTGCAAGGCAATTATGGAGAACTGTCTCAATGACGGATGGTTCATCCCGAAAAACCAGCCACACACAAATAACGCTCTACGAGTATCTTTAATTGCAGATAGAATGTTTATTATGAACTTCTATAGTCTCGTTGTTCTATTTCGTTCATCCATAAGACATTCCAACAGAAGTTGAACGAAAGCCTTGACTGATAAGGATCTTCGGAGATGTATGCTGCGGATACTTGCGGAGCCTACCTTGGCCGCGTCGTCGCTCTGAAAGCGGCGTGAATTCTTCACAGGCAGAAATGTGGCGTGTATTTCCTCTGCAGGCGGTCGTTCCGGGAGAGGCCATTGCTGGAAACAAGCAATGACGCACCATCGGAGAGCGCCCGCAACAGGGATGAACAAACTTGTTGATAAGATTGTTGATGACCATGTTGATGAATCATAAAAACCATCAATTATTGATGCTTTTAAGCTCTTTGCATTAATCTTAGGCAAAGGAATTCATGAATAATTTAAATAATATAAGAAAGTCAGCCTGGACATTGATATTTCAAGGAAGATTATCTGAAACATATCAACCCAATGCGAAAGGCATACCATTTCCGGCTTCCCGATCCAGATAAACTCTCCGTAATAGGCAGAATTTCGTAAGTAAAGAATGAAACTGATTTTGACAAACACGCCCAAGTCAAACAAGGATACTGACAGCTCCTGAAATCAGTTCGGATTTCGAGGAGGAGGTCAATTGAAACAGTTAGTCCCAGATCGTATCTTTTATCTCTCCAGACAATGCAGACTCAAGCCGCCCGCCGGCGTCTGCATCCAGGAGTTGGCGACCATGATCCAGAAGGCTGAAAGAGACGCGCCGAAAGCCACCAAACATGAGAATTTGGCCGTGACAAAAATGCTAGTCTCTTGTTTAACTGTCAACCGGTATAGTAAGTGAGGAATTCAGAAATTAGAAGAAAAGGGAATTTCTAGGCGCATGCACTTATGGCATGTCAACCGCTATGGCTCTTGCGGATCAGTATGCGTTTTTCATTCTTCTCAAAAGGAACTGCGTATATGTGCGTATTAAGCACATAGCGTGCTATATATGCACAGAAGATAGAACACCAGTTGTTCCTGCATTCGCCAACTGTAGGGGTTTATGTCCGTGCATAAATCGCACTATTTGTCGAGTGCGCGCGTCGATATCTTATTATTTTGCTGCCATATTGATGGAATAATTACCATTTGGAATATTAGTAATCCCTTGTATTTAAAAGATAATCTTATGTAGCGTAAATTTCCTCTCCCGTCAATCTCAAGTTTTGGCACTTATCTTGCTCAAGTATAAGCTAACGAGACCCCAATAGGCAGGAAGATACCTTTGAGATTTTAATCTGATGAAATAATTCATGAAAGGCATTGCTCAGGGGTCTCGCTGAACTCATAGTATATAAATAAAACGGTTAATGGAAAAGGAGGAGAAGAAACAGAGTTCACAGAGCGCCGATCAGGAAGAGACGCTGTCACATTCAGAATTTGGCTTTGTATATGAGTTTTTCATATCGGAAGAAAAAAGCGGCAGTATAGAAAAAACGACAGCGAGAGAACAACCCCCGGAAAAAAGAGAAGACGAGTTAAGGTTTGGTGACCAAAGCGTAACATTTTTTCTTCCTGATTTTTTTACAGACGTGACTTAGTTCTGCCTGTAATTTTTTTAAGATCGATGGATGGTTTCCCTTCCCTCCTTTGCCATCCATCGACCCCCTTTCCACAGATTCTGAGAGGGGGGTCAGCATTCTTGATCCCTTTCAGTGTATATAGCGAGCGGGTGGATGGTTCCTTTTTCCCTCCTTTACCATCCACCCTTTTTTTGTCTCAATGGCTCAATTTCCGCGGCCCGTCATTTCAGATTCAAGATGATAATGAATCTCCGGCTTACATTGTTCCCCCAATAATCTTCGTTTGCAAATTTCAGTCAGTCATAAATGCGCCTCATCCGAAAGTTGTCATGAGAAACTCTTTGACATGCAGGGTCATTTTCCTTATTCTTCCTCGGGGAAAAAGCAAGGTGACATAAGAAGAATATCAGGGATAGCCTTATTAGTCGTCATAGAATGATGAGCGAGGAGACGCATTTTCAATGAAATACTCACAGGCAAAACAAGGCCGCGTATTTGTTATCAGGCTCGAGGATGGAGACGTAGTGCATGAGGCCATCGAAATTTTCGCCACGCAGCAGTCCATAAGCGCTGCCACCTTGATTGTTCTCGGATGCGCAGACGAAGGCAGCACACTTGTCGTCGGTCCCAGGGAGGGCCGAACACTGCCTATAGAGGCCATGACGCACATTCTGCAGAACGTCCATGAAGTAGCGGGTGTGGGAACTGTATTTCCCGACGATGAGGGCAAGCCTCTCCTGCACATGCACATGGCCTGCGGCAGGAGGGCAGAAACGACAACCGGCTGTGTACGCCGGGGAGTCAGGGTATGGCATGTGATGGAAATCATCCTTTTTGAACTTCTGGACAGCACCGGCCTTCGTCTGCTGGAGCCGGCATCGGGATTTAAACTTCTGAATCCGTGACACCAACTTCAGAGACCGTGCTGAATGAGGACGCAGGGTGAAAAAGATGCACATCACACTTAAGAGGAAAGCAACTGTCTCATGAGAGAAAAAAAAGGCATATTCTGGGGCTGGTATGTGGTCATGGGGGCGTTTCTGATCTCAAGCATCAGTTACGGGGCCCGTTACTCCTTCGGTGTTTTTGTGAAGCCCATGTCCGTTGATTACGGATGGTCCCGATCCGTCATATCCCTCGGCGCCTCAATCAACATGATAGTCTATTCCTTCTGCGCCATTTTTTTGGGTAGAATGCTCGATAAAGTGGCGCCAAGATGGATCATCACAGCAGGGGCCATCGTTGCCGCAGTGAGCTACATTCTGACGGGTCTTGCCAGAACGCCCCTTCATTTCTATCTTGCCTATGGTGTCCTCTGCGGCGCCGGTACTGCCTGCATGGGGCTTCTCGTGGTCAATTCTTCCGTGGGGAAGTGGTTCATAAGAAAAAGGGGCACTGCCATAGGAATATCCACAATGGGTGTCAGTTTCGGGACTATGGCCCTGACTCCTCTGGCTGGCTATATCGTGAAGAATTACGACTGGCACTATGGGTTTATCTTTCTGGGGATCATATTCATTCTCATTGGAGTCTCAATCTCCCAGTTGTTTATGGGACGCATGAATCCTGAGAGTTATGGGCTCTTCCCTGACGGGGAAATAAAGAGCTCTCAGGCGCTGGAGGCCGATCGTGCTGAAAGTCACCCGGCGCACCTTTCCTTTAAAGTGATTTTTAGAAATTCCCGCTTCTGGATCCTCGTAACCAGCTTCTCCCTGGCCGTCATGACCCTTATGGCAGTCTTCGTCCATCAGGTGGCATACGCATTGGATAACAATATCGAGAATCTCGTTGCCGCTTCCTCCCTGGGGGTACTCGGCTTTGGCGGTTTCTGCGGCCAGTTCTTTTTCGGCTGGTTGAGTGACCGGGTGAAGGATGTCAAATATTCGGCTGTCCTGGGTATGATCATCATGGCGGCGGGGATGGTCCTCCTGCTAACGGCGACCACAGCCCAGCGCCTCTATTTCTATGCCCTCATCTACGGTTTCGGGTACGGGTCCCTTGGGCCCATGATGCCCATCCTCCTTGCAGATCGATTCGGCAGGCATGTCCTGGGCTCTGTCTACGGGTGGCTCACCTTTTTCATGGGCATATGTGGTGGGATCGGTCCTTTCATAGGAGGGCTGATATACGACTTGTCGGGATACTATACATACGTCTGGCAGGCAAATATCGTGATCCTCCTCTGCTGTGCCCTGCTCATGCTCGGGCTGGCGCCGAGGGCCGCGGATGCAAGAGAATGAGAAGTCTGACGGAAAAACCCCGCAATATTAAAGATGCAGACGAACAGCTTGAAAATATCGGTGGTTAAAATTACTTTTCATCCCTTCCTGAAGAATTTTTCCTTCATGAATCATCAATAAGCAATTTCAAGCAAGCATGCTCAAAAAATCACGGAATCATAATTTGGAATATGGTAAAGGAAGCGACACAGATATAAGGGTAAAGTCAACTAAGATACCAATGGATGTTGCTTTATGAACTCGACAGAAAATCTCAAACATCTACCGAACAGGACCGACAGCATGTGCTTTGGGTGCAGCCCTGCTAATCCGCAAGGGCTTCGCTTGGAATTTTTCACTGACGGCGAATCAATTTTTTCATGGGTTAAGGTTCCGGCCCATCTCTGCGGATGGAAAAACCTGGTCCACGGAGGGGTTATATCAACTATTTTAGATGAAGTTATGGGAAGGGCCGTTGTTCATAAAATGAGATGCCTCGGCATGACCAAGTCCATGACGGTTGATTTTTTGAAGCCCATCACGATTGACAAGGAATTGAAGGCCGTGGGGAAAGTGCTCGAAGTCAAAAATGATCGCGACTGCCTGGCAGAAGCAAATATCTTTAACGAAGGCGGGGAACTTTGCGCGAAAGCCAGAGGGACCTTTGCATTCTTCAAACCCGATCACGGCAAGAAACTGGGCATCAAAGACGAGGATGCAATGGAGTGGATGAAAGCATGACGTCAAGTGACCTGACCCCTGAAATTGGGGCGGTAAATATTTTGATGATTGCACGTTCGAATAAGTAGGGTAGTTTTTGTCGAAGGAAGCCCGCCATGAAACCGCTGATATCTTTAGTTCAATACAACGGCAGCCCCGATTCTCTCAGAGAGGCAGTCGAGCTTTGCAGCGGCCTTGAGAAACTGGAGAGAAATGCCAGGGTGCTGATTAAACCAAATCTTATCACATGGGACGACCAGTTCAAGATATCGCCGTTCGGCGTGTTTACGACGACTCGTCTCGTGGAGGATCTGGTCGTCATGCTCAAGGATCACGGATGCGGGAAAATATCCATTGGTGAGGGATCGGTTCAAATTAAGGAAGGTCTTGGTACCATGATGGCCTTCGCGGGTCTCGGATACCCCTCACTGGCAAAAAAGTATGGCGTCAAGCTCGTCGATCTTAATGCCGGTAAATCAGTGAATTTCAAAGTCCGGAAAGGACCCACTCTCCATATTGCAAAAGAGGCCATGGAGTCCGACTTTCTCATCAACTTTCCCGTTCTGAAGACCCACGCCCAGACGAAAGTATCCCTGGGACTGAAAAACCTTAAAGGTTGCCTGAAAACCTCCTCCAAAAAAATCTGCCATCATGCAAGTCCCGGCCTGGAGTATTGTTTCACATTCGTCGCTGATTTTGTAAAGCCAGCGCTTACCATCGTGGATGGTATCTATGCCTTGGAGCGAGGTCCTCTTCATTTTGGAAACGCATTCAGGAAAGATATTATCATTGCGTCCCGCGATGTCCTTGGCGCCGACATGGTTGCGGCAAAAACCATAGGATGTGACCCGCAGGATATCGTCCATTTCGTTGAGTATGCCAAACGTCACGGCAAGTCCCTCGACCTCAAAGATTATGCGATCAGAGGTGAGTCCCTGGAAAATCACATAAAGCCGCTCAAGTGGGACTGGGGATGGACGAAAGACAACACCGGACCTTCCATCTTTGAGAAACTCGGTGTGACCGGTGTTGCCTTGCCCAAGTATGATGAAACCCTCTGCTCCGGATGCACCCCGCTTGCCAACATGGTCAATATCCTTGTGCTCTCGGCATTTACGGGTCAGCCCCTTCCGAAGGTTGAGATCCTCAACGGCAAGAAAATGCAGGCGCGTCCGGGATATGATAATACCGTTCTCATAGGCAATTGCATCATCAAGTCGAACAAGGAAAATGTGAATATCAGAAAGGCGATAAAAGTGACGGGATGTCCGCCGGACACCAAGGAAGTAATTGACGCGTTAAAGGAGGCGGAGCTTCATATTGACGAACTTGCCTATTGGGGCTATCTCAAACAGCAGGGCGAAAAATACGATAATCAGGAAGGGTATTCCCGGGATTTCTACAAATAATCAGACCATGAAGACGACCGTACCCATTCTCATTGGCGCTGCGCAGTACACCCAACGAAAAGACGCAAATCCTGTCCAACCCCCTAGGCCTCGTGGTCAAGGCGAGCCTTCTGTCACAAAAAGAAACTGTTACAAAAGACTGTTACAAAAGACTTGACAGTGTTCCTTAACACGAATATCATTGATTCAGGTAAACGCGGTTGGTGGAATTCAGATCTAAGCCCCGGAAAGACAACCCACAAAGTAATGTAGGAGGTCGAAAATGGCAGTTAAAATTTTCATTAAAAGGAAGGTAGCCGCGGATAAGGCAGTTCAATTGAAGGAACTGGTGATGCAGCTCAGATCATTTAGCATGAAACAGCCAGGTTATGTATCAGGGGAGTCTTTGAAAAATGTGGACAGGCAGAATGAGTATCTTGTTATCAGCACATGGGATAGTCTTTCCGCATGGAAGGACTGGGAGTCCAGTAAAGAGAGGGCAAAGATTCAGGATCAGATTGACGCTCTGCTCGGACAGAAAACAGAATACGAAACCTATGAGTACCGTCCATAATTGAATAGAGACAGGATAAACAGGATAAGCTAAGTTTATTCGATGAGACCTTTGGATAATGGAAAGTGAGCCTTTATTCCAAGGTCTCAGTCGTTTATGCCGACCTGCCTTTTACCACCGATAAGTCCTGCGATAAATCGTCTCATGCGCATGGTCATTTAACATGAATAGCGTTCCATGTGAAGGCCATAAATTATTAATATCATTTCCTAATTTCTAAGGTATTCCAATCTACAATCCCGGCCTGCAAGCCCCTGCACATGTTCTGTGCTGGAGTTTCCAGAAAAATTTGCAGAATAGTCACAGAAAAAAGTTGACAGAAACGATTTTGGGTGATATGAAGCGCACCTGATCAAGATCAAGTAGTCCACAGAACTTTCATCAAACTCTTCATAAACTTAATAGAAAGGCAGTTGATTTTTTCGTAGTGGTCAAAGATTTTCCAAGAGAAATTGGCTCCCGCAGCAGCGTTTAAGTCGTCCATGCAGGTCTTTTATTTCTCCGGTATCCGCCCACTCACCAAATATTTTTCAGAACTGACAGCAAGTTAATTTACTATCTAGTTAATAATGATTGGAGGTTCATAATGAAGATTCACGAATATCAGGCTAAGAGTCTCTTGCGCGCATACAATGTTCCCGTACCCAACGGTGAAGTCGCTGACACACCTGAAAAGGCTCGAGATATCGCTAAGTCCCTCAACAAGACGTCTATTGTAAAGGCCCAGATCCATGCGGGCGGAAGAGGGAAAGGCGGTGGTGTCAAAGTGGCGAAAACACCCGAGGAAGCTTACGAGGCAGCGAAGAAGATACTTGGCATGCAACTAATTACCCACCAGACCGGTCCGGAAGGAATTAAGGTGCAGAAGGTACTGGTTGAAGAAACATCGAATATCAAGAAAGAGCTTTATCTTGGCATGGTGGTGGATCGCGCGCGTGACAAGGAATGTATCGTTTTCATGGCCTCGGAAGCTGGCGGTATGGAGATCGAAGAGGTAGCCAAGGCGACTCCGGAAAAAATCATCAAGTGTGCCGTTCCCCCTGCAGTTGGATTCAGCCCGTTTGAGGCCAGGAAACTTGCATACGGCTTGGGATTGGGGACTGACAAGTCTCTCAGTGCCCAATTCGCAAACATCACCAAGGGGTTATATGAACTATTTGTGGCTAAGGATGCTTCTCTCGTGGAGATCAACCCCCTCGTTCTCACAGTGGAGGGCAACCTCATCGCCGTGGATGCCAAGATAAATTTTGATGATGACGGTCTCTTCCGCAATCCGGACATCAAGCAACTGAGAGATGAAAATGAGGAAGACCCCCTCGAAGTTGTTGCCAAGAATGCAGGGGTTAATTATATCAAATTAGACGGTAATATAGCATGTATGGTTAACGGCGCGGGCCTTGCCATGACGACCATGGACCTCATCAAGATGGCGGGTGGCGAACCGGCTAACTTCCTCGATGTCGGCGGCGGCGCCAGTCCTGACCAGATCGAAAAAGCATTTCGTATTCTCACTGCCGACCCCAATGTAAAAGCAATTCTTGTGAACATTTTTGGAGGCATTCTCCGATGCGACCGCGTAGCCAATGGAATCATCCAGGCTGCCAAGAATATCGATATGAAACTGCCCATGGTGATCAGGCTCCAGGGGACGAATGTAGACGAAGGCAAGAAACTCCTTAAAGAATCGGGTTTGAAATTCACCGTGGCTGACGGTCTCTATGAAGCCGCCGAAAAGGTTGTTGCATTGCTTAAATAACGATAGACTAATTTAAAGAAAGGGTGAGTTGAACATGGCAATACTTTTAGATAAAAATTCCCGTGTAGTGGTTCAGGGTATTACCGGTTCGGAAGGAACCTTTCATACCCGCGAATCGGTTAAATTTGGAACTAAGGTGGTAGCCGGGGTTACCCCGGGTAAAGGGGGCATGGACGTCGATGGAATCCCCGTATATAACAGGGTCGCCGATGCGGTAGAAAAACAGGGCGCGAATGTCACCGCCTTGTATACTCCTGCGGCCTTCTCTGCCGATGCGATTATTGAATCAATCGAAGCGGGGATCGGGCTCGTCGTATGTATGACTGAGGGTATTCCTGTAACGGACATGATCAAGGTCAAACAGGTGCTCAAAACATCTAATGCGCGGATGATTGGATGCAACTGCCCGGGAATTACCACTCCCGGCGTAGGTAAGATCGGCTTTATGCCGAGTTTCATCCATAAAAAGGGCAACGTGGGCGTAATCTCAAGAAGTGGAACCCTCACCTACGAAGCAATCTGGCAACTTACCAATCTGGGAATAGGCCAGAGCACGTCCATCGGTATCGGAGGTGATCCCATACCAGGTTCAGGCTTTGTTGACATGCTGGCGCTGTATGAAAAAGATCCGGATACAGTGGCCCTCGTTATGATCGGAGAAATCGGTGGAACAGCCGAGGAAGAGGCTGCTGAATTCATTAAATCCAATCTCACCAAGCCGGTTGTATCTTTTATCGCAGGTCGAACCGCTCCTCCGGGAAGAAGAATGGGTCATGCAGGTGCGATCATATCTGGTGGAAAAGGAACCGCAGACGAAAAATTCAAAGCCTTGGAAGCTGCAGGTGTCATCGTTGAGAAGAACCCGGCTGAAATAGGAAAAAGAATTCAGGAGATTCTTGCCAAGAAAAAAGGCAAGAAAAAGTAGGATATTTAATACGCGATACAGTTAATACTGAGAGGGAGGTAATTATATGAAAATAATTAAGGTAGACCATATCGGTGTTGCAGTAAACAGCATTGAAGCATCTCTAAAGTTCTTTGTCAATACATTGGGACTGAAACTGGAAGGGCAGGAGACAGTTGCCGAACAGAAGGTGACAACTGCCTTTATGCCCGTGGGCGATACTGAAGTGGAGCTTCTGCAATCTACCGCGCCGGATGGACCCATCGCGGGTTTTATCGAAAAGAAAGGAGAGGGTGTCCAGCACGTTGCATTTTTAGTCGACAATATTGAGGAAGCTTTGAAAGAATTGGAAGCCAAAGGCATCCGCCTGATTGACAAGGTACCCCGTATGGGGGCGGGCGGCAAGAAGATAGCCTTCGTCCATCCAAAGGACACATACGGCGTTCTGGTGGAACTGTGTCAGAAAGTATAACAACTATTTAAAGAAAAGGGGAGAGAAGTAATGAGTGAAAAACCTCCAAAAATTCAGGAATTAGAAAGACGTGAAGCCATTGCCATGGCCCAGGGCGGGCCGAAGGCAATTGCAAAGCAGCATGAAGGTGGAAAGCTCACAGCGAGAGAAAGGATCGGTCTACTGTTTGATCCTGGTACGTTTGTTGAGACGGACCTTTTTATGCGCCACCGGTGTACAGACTTCGGCATGGACAAAATCGAGGTACCGGCTGAAGCCGTCATCACGGGATACGGGAAGGTCAATGGCCGAACGGTATTCGCCTTCTCACAGGATTTCACCGCCCGCGCCGGCTCGCTGGGAGAGATGCATTCCAAGAAGATCTGCAAGGTCATGGATCTGGCAGTAAAGACAGGAGCTCCCTGTGTAGGCTTTAATGACTCAGGTGGCGCCAGAATCCAGGAGGCAGTTGATTCACTTGCCGGTTACGGCCAGATTTTCTACCGCAACTCCTGCGCATCAGGCACGATTCCTCAGATTTCAGCCATCATGGGACCCACAGCGGGAGGAGCCGTGTACTCACCGGCCATGACAGACTGGATATTCATGACCAAGAACACAAGCTACATGTTTATTACCGGTCCAGAGGTTATCAAGTCCGTTACCGGCGAGATCATCGATTTTGAAGGTCTGGGCGGAGCGATGACACATAACACCAAGAGCGGTGTCGCCCACTTCGCCTGTGAGAGCGATGAAGACAACATCAATCAGATCAAAAGACTTCTTAGTTTCCTGCCTTCCAACAACATGGAAGATCCTCCCTATGTAGATACCGGTGACGACCCGAACCGGCTTGATTACAGCCTCGACACGCTCGTACCGGATTCTCCAAGACAGAATTATGACATGAAGATCCTGATCGGCGCACTCTGTGATAACGGCGATTTCATGGAACCCCATATGTATTTCGCCCGGAACATGGTCGTGGCGTTCGGGCGTATGGGAGGTCATACTGTAGGCTTCATCGCCAACCAGCCCGCCTGGCTCGCGGGGTGTCTTGATGTAGACGCTTCGGATAAAGCAACAAAATTCATTCGTTTCTGCGATGCCTTTAATATTCCCATGATCACCATAGCGGACGTACCCGGGTATCTGCCCGGAACAGACCAGGAATGGAGAGGCATTATCCGACACGGTGCTAAACTTCTGTGGTGCTATTCGGAAGCGACTGTTCCGAAGATCACGCTGGCAACAAGGAAAGACTATGGCGGATCGTATCTGGCCATGTGCAGCCGCGACCTCGGCGCGGACATGGTCATAGCCTGGCCGACGGCAGAAATGGCGGTTATGGGAGCTGAAGGAGCATGCAATATCATCTTCCGGAATGAGATTAAGGCAGCCGCAGACCCGGCAGCCATGCGGGCGCAGAAAATCAAGGAGTACGAGGATGCCTTCTGTAATCCTTATGCGGCAGCAGGCAGAGGCTATGTGGATGCGGTTATTCGGCCCCACGAGACCCGTCGTTATATCATTCGGGCCCTCGATATGCTGAGGTCGAAGAGAGAAACAAGACCACCGAAAAAGCATGGCAACATTCCAATGTAGGAATTGGATTACTTAGAAAAGGAAATAAGCATGAAGTCAATAGATTCAAAAGTAATGGTAGCCATATCAGCGGCAATAGGCGCCTATTTGGAAGAAGAAGCTGCAGCTATGACGGTGTCGGCAGCAGAAGCCGCGCCTTCCGTAGCACCTTATGCCTCCATTAATATCTGGGCAATTGCCGGACGGCAGGATGTGATGTTCACGCGCCGTATGTGGCAGATGCGGACGTACTAAAGGTTTTTATCGTATAACAGGTGTGGCTGAATCGTCAATATTAGGAAAATAGGAAGTCATTCATTTTAGATCGTAAACAATAACAAAGAATAATATATTGAAAGGGAGTTTACTTATGGCAGAGAAGAAAAAGAAAACAGCAGCAAATCCTCTTAAAATCACGGATACGACTTTCCGCGATGGTCACCAGTCTTCGCTGGCGACCAGAATGAGAACGGAGGACATGATCCCCGTTGCGGAAGCGATGAATCGAATTGGTTGGTTCAGCATGGAAGTCTGGGGCGGTGCCACTTTTGACGTACCGACCAGATTTTTGAATGAAGATCCATGGTACCGTCTCATAACAATGAGAAAGTTGTTGCCCGACACCAAATTGATGATGCTCCTTCGCGGTCAGAACGTCGTTGGCTACAGAAACTATGCGGATGACGTAGTGAGAGAGTTCTGCCTGTACACAGGCGAATGCGGTCTGGATATCTTCCGGGTTTTCGATGCGGTTAACGATACGAGAAACTTCGAGGCGCCCTTCCGGGCCATCAAGGAAGCCGGGAAGCACATCCAGGGCAGCGTCTGCTACTCCCTGACCCAGAGGCGTATGGGCGGTGAAGTGTACGACCTCGAGTACTATGTAAAGAAGGCGAAAATTATCGAAGAGATGGGGGCCGATTCCTTCTGTATCAAGGATATGGCAGGGTTGATATCCCCGTATGACGCCTATGAACTGGTAAAAGCCCTGAAGGCAGCGATCAAGATTCCTATAGAGCTCCATACCCACTATACCAGCGGCCAGGGTTCAATGGCACTCCTGAAGGCTGCGGAAGCCGGTGTAGATATTGTCGATACGGCACTGTCTCCCTTTGCACTGCGTTCCTCCCAGCCCGCTATTGAACCGCTCCTCGTTGCCCTCGAAGGCACAGATCGGGATATCGGTCTGGATCTGAGAAAGATTGTTGAGATTGGCAATTATGTGGAAACGATTGCTCCGAAGTACCGTCAGTTCCTCGACACCACAAGAATGGCAGTCATCGATGCCGGTGTGTTGCTCCATCAGGTGCCAGGCGGCATGCAGACCAACCTCGTGGCCAATTTGAAGGAAGCTAACGCCCTTCATCGAATCAATGAGGTGTATGACGAACTTCCCCTGACCCGGAAAGAGCTCGGATATCCTCCTCTGGTCACTCCAACCAGCCAGATCGTCGGTATCCAGGCCGTTATGAACGTGCTTATGGGGCGTTACAAGATGATTACCTCGGAAGTTAAAGACTACTGTTTCGGTCTCTATGGTGCATCGCCCGCACCAATCGATCCCGAGGTTCAGAAGCTGTGTCTCAAAGGTTATAAGCGTGGCGAGACCCCCATGACAAACCGTGCCGCAGACGCCTTAGAGCCGGAAATGGAAAAAGCGAGAGAGGCAACGAAAGATATCGCGAAAAACAAAGGCGATGTCCTCATTTACGCCCTCTATCCGCAGACGGGATTGAGATTCCTCAAATGGAAGTATGGTCTCGAGCCCATTCCTAAAGAAGTCATGCCGAAGTCCATAGAGGATGTTAAGAAAGAAGACGAACTGATTAAGAAGGCCCTATCCGGGAAGCTTGTGGAAAAACCCGAAAAGGTAGCGCCCGAAAAAGGTGCGGGCATCCGGAAATTCAACGTCTTTGTGGATGACAATTACTATGCAGTGGAAGTGGAGTCGGAAGGCGGGGCAATGATTGCCGCTCCTGTGGTAACGCAGGTTGCCGCAGCTCCGAAGCCAGCAGCAGCCCCGGCCGCGCCAAGACAGGCAGCAGCACCTGCGGCACCTAGACCGGCAGCAGCGCCTTCAGCTCCGAAACCCGCTGCAGCGCCAGCCGCAAAAGCAGGCGCAGGATCAATAACAGCGCCCATGCCTGGTCTCATTGTTGACGTTACCTGCAAGATAGGTGACAAGGTAAAGGCAGGGCAGCCGGTCGTGATCCTGGAGGCCATGAAAATGCAGAATCCTCTCCCCGCTCCGGTTGACGGGGAAGTGAAGAGTATTCATGTAAAAGCTGGCGACTCCGTAGCGGTTGGACAGGTTCTTGTTGATATCGGATAAAATGGGAGGAAGTACAAATGCGTTCCATTCCTTTTAACACAGTTAAGAAGAAGATGAAAGCGGCCATTATGGAAGCGGCCTTCGTGGCCGGAGAGGACCTCATGGCTAGTTTCAGGCGCGCCCTGGAGAAGGAAGAATCCCCTTTAGGTAAGGAAACCTTGAACCAGCTTATCGAAAACGCTGAAATCGCGCGAAAGGAGAGAATCCCTCTTTGCCAGGATACGGGCTTGGCGGTGTTTTTTGTCGAGATGGGGGATCAGGTGAAGATTAAAGATGGTACCCTCCCTGATGCCCTTAACGAAGCCACCAGAGAGGCTTACGGGGATGCGTATCTCCGGAAATCGGCCTGTAACCCCTTAACCAGGAAGAATACGGGTGATAATACTCCCGCGATTATTCATTGTGATATCGTCAAAGGAGATAAGTTAAAAATTGTTTTCTGTGCCAAGGGGGGCGGAAGTGAAAATATGAGCAGGGTTACCATGCTCAAGCCCTCCGATGGCAGGAAGGGTATTGAAGATTTTGTCGTACAGCGGGTATGGGAGGCTCAGGCTAATCCATGCCCGCCCATCATTGTCGGTGTCGGCATCGGGGGGACCTTTGAACGGGCAGCCCTTATCGCCAAGAAGGCTCTTCTTGAGCCAATCGGGAAACGGAATTCGGATCCCGAGCTGGCAGAAATGGAAGAAAGCATGCTCAGGAAGATCAACGATTTGGGAATTGGTCCGGGAGGCTTGGGAGGAAGAATAACGGCCCTCGATGTCCACGTAATCATGGAACCCTGTCACATTGCGAGCCTTCCCCTCGCGGTGAACATTAACTGCCATTCAAGCCGGCATGCAGAAATCGACTTTTAAAGGAGGGAGAGAACATTGAAGACACTTAAGCCACCTCTTAAAAGAGAAGACGTAGAAGCCCTTGAAGCAGGAGACAAGGTTCTTATTACAGGAACGATCTATACGGGTCGGGACGCAGCCCATAAGAGGCTCGTTGACCTGTTAGACGGTAATAAACCTCTCCCCTTTGATGTCAATGGATCAGTTATATTTTACGTGGGACCAACGCCGTCACCGCCCGGGCGTCCCATCGGGGCAGCGGGACCGACAACGAGCTACCGCATGGACGCGTATGCTCCCAGGCTCATCGAGAAGGGATTGAGGGGCATGATCGGAAAAGGTCCACGAGCTCAGGAAGTCAAAGATTCAATGAAAAAATACGGTTGTGTCTATCTGGGGGCTACGGGAGGGGCGGGAGCCCTTATGGCCCAGGCAGTCAAAAAGGCGGAAGTCATTGCTTTTGATGATCTGGGGCCTGAAGCCATCCGTAAACTTGAGGTAGTGGATTTCCCTGTTATTGTCATTAATGATACGAAGGGGAATGACCTGTATATCGAGAATGTCAAGAAATATAAGAAAGGGTGATATAAAGAGACACCCTCAATTTATTTTCACAACTTAGACAATTGGATGGTAGGAAATATGAAGACAAATGGAGTGGAAACAGTTACACACGATGTCTTGATTTTTGGTACGGGATTAGCCGGGCTTAGGGCAGCACTGGAGATCGCCCGACAATCAAAAGACACGATTAACATGGCCCTCATATCAAAGGTGCAGATACAGCGCCCCCATTCCGTGTGCGCTGAAGGTGGATCTGCTGCCGTTATGCGGGAGGAAGAAGGCGATTCCTTTGACCTTCATGCATGGGACACAGTCAAGGGGTCAGACTTTCTGGCTGATCAGGATGTTGTTTACAAGTTCGTTGAGCTTGCGCCCAAAGAAATTATGCTCTTGGACCATTGGGGAATACCATGGTCACGGTTTCCCAACGGGAGGATTATGCAGCGTCCTTTTGGAGGTCACAGCTTTCCAAGATGCTGTATGGCGCAGGATAAGACCGGTTTCTTCGAGGTGCAGACTCTTCACGATACACTGATGAAGTACCGGAATTTTTCCCGTTATGATGAGTTCTTTGCCACTTCGATCCTCTATAAAGATGGTGCTTTTGCCGGCATCACAGGGATCGATATGGCCACGGGGAAATATAAGGTTATCAGAGGAAAGTCAATGCTCATTGCCTCAGGCGGTCTGGGCACCCTCTATGGATTCACCACCTATTCTCAAACAGTGAGTGGTGATGGACATGCCGTCGCTTACCGGGCGGGGATAAACCTTGAGGACATTGAATTTCTCCAGTTTCATCCCACGGGTCTTGTTCCCAATGGTATCCTCATGACGGAGGCGTGCCGGTCGGAAGGCGGCTACCTGAGGAATAACAAAGGCGAACGTCTTATGGAGAAATACGCCCCCAAATTGATTGAAATGGCGCCGCGGGACATCGTTTCGCGTTCCGAGATGACGGAGATCAAAGAGGGGAGAGGATTTGCAGGCCCTCCGGGTCTTGAATACATCCAGCTCGACCTGACGCACCTGGGCGCTGACAAGATCAACAAGGCCCTCCCGCTGATCAGGGAAGTCTGTATCAAGTTTATCGGCCTGGATCCAATCCTGGAGCCAATTCCCATTCGCCCCGTTGCCCATTATTCCATGGGCGGCATTGAGGCGGACATTAACGGCGCCACATCAATGAGAGGTGTCTGGGCTGCCGGTGAAGCGGCATGTCATTCGCTTCATGGTGCCAATCGCCTCGGCTCAAATTCCACGATAGAGTGCATCGTATGGGGAGGCATCACGGGAGAAGAGATAATTAAATTCATAAGAACTGGAACACCCTTGTTGGACGTTCCCCAGGATCAGGTAAAGAAGGACCAGAAACGCATCTACGAGGACCTCCTTCAGAAAAAAGGCAAGGAAAATATGTATGACATAAAGAAGGAACTGCGGGTGGCAATGGATCAGCACGTAGGCGTGTACCGCACCGGGGACGAAATGAAGGCAGGCTTGAAAAAGGTCAAGGATCTGAAGATTCGTTTCAAGGATATCTACGTTGCGGACAAGGGTATCATCTATAATACCAACCTGATCAATGCCATGGAGGTGGAGAATCTTCTCGATCTCGCCGAGATCCTTGTCACGGGAGCGATAATGAGAGAGGAGTCCCGGGGTGGACATGCCCGTTATGATTTCCCGAATCGCGACGATGATAAGTGGCTGAAGCATACGCTGGCAACTTACACAGAGCAAGGACCGAAATTTTCATATAAGCCGGTTGTAATTGACAAGTGGAAACCGGTTGAGCGTAAATATTAGGGGGAAGAAAGATGGCAAACAAACAATTCGATAACCATTTGGGAATAGTTGGATGGCTCGGCGGCGGACGCTGGGGCGTAGAGCGGTATCTGTATATTTTACACCGTCTCACAGGGCTTGGTCTTCTTCTCTTCTTTTTGATGCATATATTTGCGAGCTCTGTCAGGATGTATGGCCCGGAAAGCTGGGGCGTTGCCATGGGAATTTTAAAAAATCCTGTTTTTAAGCTTGGCGAATTCTGCGTTTTTGTGATCTTTGCTTTCCACGCGCTGAATGGCATCCGGCTCATTTTCATTGAACTGGGCCTGGCCGTAGGAAGAGCCGAGGAGCCGATATATCCTTATAAGTCGTCTCTTAACAATCAGAGACCCTTGATGGTGATAGCAATGGTACTTGTGGCCATTCTCATCATTGCCGGAGGGTACAATACTTTCTTTGGAAGTCATTAGGGAGGTAGTCATGAGGGAAACCGCATACTGGACTTGGTTTATCATTGCAGGCATCGTCATTCTTATCATTGCAGGATTGCATATGGTGGTTATGCATCTGCCCATGTTTGGAGTTTTTAATCCAGAAAGTGGTGCCGTCACGGACTGGGGGAACGTCGCCTTCCGAAGTCAGAATCAGTTCCTTGCTTTTACCTATATAATCCTGCTGGGTGCAGTATTGTTCCACGGATTTTATGGGTTAAGGACGATTGTGTTTGAACTCGGGCCCAAGAAATCCTTTCAGGATTGTTTCACTGTCATGTTGTGGATAGTCGGCCTGATTCTCTTCGGTATCGGCACGTATGCAGCCATAGCGGCAAAAGCTTTGGAAACAGCAATATAGGAAGGGTGAAAAAATGGAAAAAGTAACTGATAAAAAATTCAATATGACCGTTTACATCCGTCGCTTTGACCCTGAACGGGATGCAGCTCCCCGGCAGCAGCAGTACACACTGGAAGTGGAAAGAGGTATGACAGTCCTTGACGGGTTGCATGTGCTCAAACAGACGCAGGACCCGACCCTGGGTTTCCGCTTTTCCTGCCGCATGGGCGTCTGCGGTTCCTGCGGGATGATGATTAACGGGGTGCCCGGTTTGTCCTGTAATACGCAGATTCTTGATGTGGCGACAACGGCACTGACGCTGGCGCCGTTGCCCAACTTCAGCATTATCAGGGATCTCGTGGCTGATCTCGTTCCCATGTTCGGCGTCGTTCGGGGTCTTCAACCTTACATTCAGAGAAGTGACATGGAAGAGATGGAAAATCCGACCATGGAGTATTTCCAGACACCCCACGAGCTGGAGGAATTCCTCCAGTTTACATATTGTATCAAGTGTGGCTCCTGCATGGCGGGATGTCCTACAATGGCCACCGACAGGGAATATCCCGGTCCTGCACCGCTCACCCAGGCGTACCGTTACAATATCGATTCCCGGGATGATGCCGGCGATGCCCGTCGTGACCTTGTTGCTGCAAGCCATGGCATTTTCAACTGCCACTATGCCGGAGAATGTTCCAAAGTATGTCCCAAGGGTGTTGACCCCGCACGGGCTATACAGCTCATGAAAAAGGATCTCGTTCTCAACTACTTTGGTCTCTCCAAACATAGGTGCGCACATCTTCACAAGAAACCCGATAAGGCTACTTACAAGCCGAGGATTGAGGTCCCTCCCTTTACTGCAGGGAAATAAGGCAGCATTTTATCGGACAGGGACGGTCAAAAAATTCGTTTTTATATTTGAAATTTAGGAGGATATTATTATGGGTCGTAGTAAGATTACAATCGTAGGAGCGGGAAATGTCGGTGCAACCGCCGCTCACTGGGCAGCCATAAAAGAATTGGGTGACGTCGTATTGATGGATATTATCGAAGGGATGCCCCAGGGGAAGGCTCTCGACTTGATGGAAGCCGGCCCGATGGAAGGCTTTGATGCAAATGTCATCGGAACCAATGGCTATGAAGAGACCAAAAATTCCGACGTGGTCATCATCACCTCCGGAATAGCGAGAAAGCCGGGGATGAGCAGGGAAGATCTGCTGAAAATCAATGCCGATATCGTGGGCTCCGTGACTGAGCAGATAGTGAAGTTCTCGCCAAAGTGCATCATTATCGTGGTGAGCAATCCGCTGGACACGATGACCTATCTCACATACAAGGTCAGCAAATTCCCCAGGAACAGAGTTATAGGACAGGCGGGAGCTCTCGATTGTTCACGGTTCCAGTCCTTCTTAGGCATGGAATTGAAGATGTCTGTCAAGGATATCAAGGTTATGCTGCTTGGGGGTCACGGCGACGATATGGTTCCCATGCCCAGATTCTCGACGATTAATGGAATTCCCGTTACCGAACTTCTTCCCAAGGATACGATCGATAAGATCGTTGACAGAACGCGAAAAGCCGGTGGGGAAATTGTTGCCCTGCTGAAAACGGGCAGTGCCTTCTATTCCCCCTCACTCGGCGCGGTACTTATGGCGGAAGCTATCTTGAAAGACCAGAAGAGGATCATCCCGAGCTGCGTGTATCTGGAAGGCGAGTACGGGCTGAAAGATATCTGCTTCGGCGTTCCGACCGTCCTTGGCGCCAATGGCATTGAGAAGATTATCGAACTGAAACTCAATGACGAAGAGAAGGCTATGATGAAAAAGTCAGCGGAGAGTGTGGGAAAGACGATAGCTGAGATGAAGGCGATCAAAGGCATTGCCTGATTGAGTACGAGCTCTGGTGCAGTTAAAAACCCCCTCCCTGAAAATGAGAGGGGGTTTTATTTTTACTTTGGCATCTGGCCGGAGGCTGCATTGAGGGTATTGACGAGCAACATGGCAATCGTCATGGGTCCCACGCCGCCGGGTACAGGGGTAATGTAGGACGCTTTCTCAAGCACCTCGGAAAATGCCACATCTCCCACCAGACGACCGTCATCCATCCTGTTTATACCCACGTCGATTATCGCAGCGCCATCGCTGACCATATCGGCCCTGATCATTTCCGGTCTTCCGGCAGCGGCAATGAGAATCTCCGCTTGTCTTGTCACGAGCGACAACTTTTGTGTTTTCGTGTGGCAAACGGTGACAGTTGCATGTCTGTTGAGAAGCATGAGGGCAACCGGCTTTCCTACGATATTGCTTCGGCCGACGATGACGGCTCTCTTTCCTTCTATGGCGATTGAACTCCGATCCATAAGTTCCAGTATGCCCTTGGGTGTGCAGGCCATGTGATACGGATTGCCGGTAAAGAGCCGCCCTAAATTGTAGGGATGAAATCCGTCGACGTCCTTCCTGGGATCAATCGCCTCGATTATTGTCGTCGGGTTGATGTGCCCCGGAAGGGGAAGCTGTACTAAGATACCATGGATTTTCTTATCACGGTTAAGTTCACGGATGATAGCAAGGATATCCTTCTCACTCGTGTCTTGTGAAAGTTTGAATTCCCGCGAAAAAAATGCTGCTGCCTTGCAGGCGTTCTCCTTGTGTCTGATGTAGATCTTGGACGCGGGATCATTACCGACGAGAAGGACAGCGAGTCCGGGAATTATTCCAGCTCTTTCTTTCAGGCGCAGGGCTTCCGCCCTCACCTCATCGAGGATATCCTGGGCTATCTTCTTGCCATCAATAATCACAGCCATCGTCCAATGATCCTTTAAGCAGCGATGAGCACCGAGAGCAGGCAGCGTGCTTATTTTACCTGATACTCTTTAATTATGTTAATCAGCTTTTCAACTTCAGCGGGAGGAAGCTTCCCTTTATAGATATACCGGCAGATCCTGTCTTTATCCAGAACGACAACGTTGGAGGAGTGGTTTTTCAACCCCCATAGGTTAAGAATGGTATAGTTATCGTCTACGAGAATAATAGCGCCAGTCTTTTCCTGTTTACTTTTGATTATCCTGTTGATGACAAAATTTGGCCAGTTGCTGGCCTTGTTATTGCTAATCCCCAGTCCACGGTACCTTTTATTGCGATCTAGTCCGGCATCTTTTAGGAGAGCATCTTCTACATGTACGTTCATATCTTTTTCGGCTGGAGACACATAGAAAATTGAAAGGACTTTGCCCATAAACTCCGGCGAATTTAAAGTGTATTCCTTGCCAAGTGAGTCCTTCAGGCTGAAATCATTAGCCTGTTCCCCTAGCTTCAATTCCGCCGCGACTGCAGATGTGTAGAACAACAGCGCCAGTAAGACACCCATTACAAGATTCTTCATGCTTTCCTCCAGGTCATTCAGAAAATAGATTATTTACAGGCCGGATTATAGGTGAAAAAAATCTTCCCATCAAGGGGAAATGAGTCTCCATAATTATAGTTCCACTTGAAAAAAAGTACCAACATATGTTAAGTAAGCCAAAATGGTCGCGAGGTGTTGATTGCTATGAGTCTGGGAAGAATGCTTGAGGAAAGTTCCCATCGTTACGCAAGTAACGTCGCCACTATCTACGACGGACAATCCTTAACCTATGAGGCTCTCCACAGTGCTGTGAATGCCCTTGGAAATGAATTGAGAAACCTGGGTATTCAAAAAGGGGATAAGGTCGCCATCATGCTCCCCAACTGCACGGAATTCGTAATATCTTATTTCGCCGTGCAGAAAATCGGCGCTGTCGCGGTTACAATAAATATTTTATCCACGTCCTATGAGCTTCGCCATCTCCTCGGAAACAGCGATGCGAAATGCCTGATTACCGAAACGCCACTGGCGAAAAGGTACGAGGAAATCAGAGAGGAAATCCCGCTCTGCAATCATATCATTACTACCAGCGGCCTTGATACCGTTTCACAATTCGGAGAGATAGTCGAGAGAGGGCCTTTTACCCTTGAAATGCCGGATATGGCTGATGACGATCCGGCTGTGATGATCTATACTGCCGGCCTCACAGGGAAACCGCTTGGCGCAGTACTTACCAATGGCAATATGCTGTCCCAATCTGATCTTCTCTGGAGTGTATATAATGCCACAGAAAAGGACCGGGGGCTTGCTGTTATTCCTCTTTTTCATGCTTTCGGTGCCGTGGCCAATATGTTAGCCGCCATCCGAATTGGTGCAGGCATCGTATTGATGGATAGGTTCACAATGGAAGCCATTCTCGGCTCCGTAGAGAAAGATAAGGTCACCTATATTGCCGCCGTCCCCAGGCTTTTCTTAGGTATGGTCATGTATCCCGAGACCGAGAAATATGACCTCAGCTCTTTAGACTTCTGCCTCACCGGGGGATCGACGATGCCGCCTGACTTTATCCCCATGTTTGAAGATAAGTTTAAGTGTATATTGAGGGAAGGTTACGGGCTTACCGAGGCCTCTCCCGTATGTTCTGTGGGCAGGCGGGAAATGGTGCACAAGCCGGGATCGATCGGAACTGTAATCCCCGGTGTCGAAGCCAAGGCTGTTGATGACGGTGGTAACGAGGTCCCTCGCGGTAAAATCGGAGAACTTGTCATCAGAGGCGTCAATGTGATGAAGGGTTATTATAAGAATGAGGAGGCAACTGGGCAAGTCATCAGGAACGGCTGGCTCTACACGAGTGATCTTGCGAAGATTGATGAGGACGGCTATATTTTTCTCACAGGACGAAAGAAACGAATGGTCATAACCAGCGGCTTCAATGTCTATCCGCGGGAGGTAGAGATGGTTCTGGAACTTCATCCTGCCGTTAAGGCGTCCCTGGTAGTGGGAATTCCCGATCTCATGAGAGGAGAAATAGTCAAGGCTCTGATTGTAAGGAATCCGGATATACCGGTAAATGAAAGAGAGCTTACGCGGCATTGCCGGCATTATCTGTCATCCTACAAGGTGCCGCGGGAAGTAGAATTTGTTGAATCGATTGACATGCAGAGTATTTCATAGGGACCAGTAAGAGATGATCTGACCTTTAGTGGCAACCAAAATTCAAGATATTTTAACGTAAGGAGGTTCTTAAGTATGAGAGAAGTTGTGATTGTGAGTGGTGCGAGAACTGCTGTTGGTAGTTTTGGGAGCGCCCTCAATGGGGTTAAGACTGTTGACCTGGGTTCGTTGGTTATCAAAGAGGCTGTCAAGAGAGCCGGACTGCGACCTGTCATTAGTGAATCTGTTAAAGCCGCCCGTCCCGATGTCTTCGGCGAATTTGACATGACGGATATCAACAAGAAATACTACGATTATGACCGTGCATTGAAACCGGTCTATTTCGACGAATGCATTATGGGAAATGTACTCCAGGCGGCCCTCGGACAGAATCCGGCAAGACAGGCCAGCATATATGCAGGCCTGCCGGAAGAGACCAATGCATTTACCATCAATAAGGTATGTGCTTCCGGAATGAAGGCCATAACCCTGGCGTCACAGATTATCAGCTCGGGTGACGCGGATGCAATCGTTGCGGGCGGCATGGAAAACATGAGCAATGCACCGTTCGTCCTTCCGGATGCCCGCTGGGGATACCGCATGAGTATGCCGTTCGGCAAGATTACGGATGTTATGGTGTATGACGGCCTCTATGAAATATTCAACAGCTATCACATGGGATTCACCGCGGAAAATATTGCGGCAAAATATGGGATTACCAGGCGGGAGCAGGATGAAATTGCCCTGATGAGTCATCAAAGGGCGAGAGCTGCCATAGCCAATGGTACATATGCTGAGGAGATTGTTCCCGTTGTTATCCCTCAGAAAAAAGGCGATCCCATTATATTTAAAGTGGATGAACGTCCCATGGATACCTCCCTCGATAAGATGGCCAAGCTATCGCCCGCTTTCCAGAGGGATGGAGGAACCGTGACAGCCGGGAACTCGTCAGGCGTTAACGACGGTGCGGCGGCTGTAGTTGTCATGGGTGCGGATAAGGCGAAAGAGCTCGGCCTGAAACCACTGGCGAAGATCAAAGGATTTGCCGCGGGTGGTGTTGACCCGGCTTACATGGGACTGGGCCCCATCCCGGCGACACGGAAGGTTTTCAAGAAACTCGGCTTAACCATGAAAGACATCGATCTGATTGAACTCAATGAAGCCTTCGCGGTCCAGGCCTTGGCCTGTATCAAAGAGCTGAAGATAGATTTGGACAAATGTAATATCAACGGCAGCGGTATTTCCATCGGCCATCCCATTGGTTGTACGGGCACTAGGATTACCTACACCCTTGCCATGCAGATGAAGAAGAAAAACCTGAATCTTGGCCTGGCTACACTGTGTATAGGTGGCGGGCAGGGCATGGCTATAGTCCTTGAAAGAGTATAGAGCGCTTATGTATCCAGAATTCATTGATAGCCTTGTTGTAAAAAATACCACGAAGATTATTTTTCTCATCATGGACGGGCTCGGTGGCCTGCCCATGGGACAGGGGGATCAAACGGAGTTGGAGGCGGCGAAGACACCAAACATGGATGCCCTCGCCGAGAAATCCGTCTGCGGGCTTCTGGATCCTATTGGATATGGGATCACACCGGGCAGCGGACCGGCTCACTTTGCCCTCTTTGGTTACGATCCTATCAAGAACAACATCGGCCGGGGGATACTGGAGGCAGCCGGAATCGACTTCCCCATGACCGAGCGTGACCTACTCATCAGGATCAACTTTGCCACGATCGACAAGAAGGGTGTTATCATCGATCGCCGGGCCGGCCGGATCGACAACGAGACTAATGAGAGAATCTGCAGAAAACTGCAAGACAAAATCCGGAAAATATCGGATGTAGAGGTCATCTTTGAACCGGTCCGAGAACACCGTGCCCTCTTAGCCTTGAGGAGGCGTGGCCTCCGGGAAGAGATTCAGGAGACGGATCCGCAGAAGACGGGAATTCCGGCTTTGCTGCCGAAAGCCCTCATCCCGGAAGCGGAAGAAACGTCTGGTATTCTTCAGAAGCTTGTCGATAAGGCAAGGGAAGTGCTTTCCGATGAAGAGAAAGCGAATATGCTGCTCCTCCGCGGCTATTCCACGTACAGAAGGTATCCGTACTTAAGCGAACGGTTCGGTCTCAATGCCCTGGCCATTGCCACCTATCCCATGTACCGCGGTATAGCACGGCTTCTGGGCATGGTTATTGGCCCTCAGCCCGATTCCCTCAAAGGGGAAATTGTGGCCCTCCGGGAAAACTACGGAAAGTATGACTTCTTCTTTGTTCACGTGAAGGCAACAGATTCGCGGGGCGAAGATGGCAATTTCGATGCCAAGGTGAAGGTAATCGAAGATGTAGACTCCCTGGTCCCCATGGTTACGGATCTCAAGCCTGATGTCTTGGTTATCACAGGTGACCACTCTACACCGGCGGCACTTGCCTCCCATAGTTGGCATCCGTTGCCGGTACTCCTGTATTCGGCAACCGCGAGGCCGGACCGGGTCAAGCGATTTGGCGAGAGGGACTGCATCTCGGGCGGGTTGGGGAGAATGCCAACGGTCCATCTGATGGGGCTCGCCCTGGCCCATGCCGGAAGACTTGAGAAGTTCGGAGCATAGAACGAAACAACAGCGAAAGGGGTTCTGGGTAATCCAGAACCCCTTTCGCCAGTTTTCAATGGTGTTATTTGCTTTTTCTTTTTTCCAGCTCCTCGGCTCTCAGCTGTTTGCGAAGGATTTTACCAACATTTGTTTTTGGAAGCTCCTTGCGGAACTCAATCTCCGCGGGGAGCTTAAATTTCGCCAGCTTTGTCGCGCAATATTCTAGAAGTTCTTTTTGGGTTGCTGTTTCGCTTTCTTTGAGGACACAGAACACCTTGACATTTTCCCCTCTCTTGGGATCAGGTATGCCGATAGAACACGCTTCCAACACCTTGGGGTGCTGGTAAAATACCTCGTCAATGTCCCGCGGGTAGATGTTGAAGCCGCCGGAGATAATCATATCCTTCTTCCGGTCTACGATATAAAAATATCCGTCCTGATCCATCGTACCGATGTCTCCTGTATAACACCAGCCATTCCGAAGCGTGTTGGCCGTCTCGTCCGGCATATCTTTGTAGCCTTTCATTACCTGTGGTCCCTTAACGATAAGTTCCCCCGGCTCTCCTACCGGTACGTCTGTCACACCATCATCAAGGCTGACAATACGGCACTCAGTATCTGAGATTGGTACGCCTACACTACCAACCTTGCGGATGCCGCCGAAGGGGTTGATATGGGTGACAGGGGTGGTTTCCGTCAAACCAAATCCTTCGACAATCACGGCCCCTGTTATTCTCTCAAATTCATGGATAACTTCTACAGGCAGGGGAGCGCTCCCGGAAAAGGCCCCCTTAATGCAGCTCATGTCTGTTTTTTTCAGGTCAGGGTGATTGAGCATTCCGATATACATGGTCGGCACAAGGGCTACGAAGGTTGGCCTGAATTTTCTGATTGCTTCCAGCAGGGGTTCAGGTTGGGGTCGCGGGACCAATACCTGAGCCCAACCGACATGCACAGCAAAATTCATAGCAGTGGACATCCCGAAAACATGGAAATAGGGAAGCGCTCCGAGGACTATTTGCGTCCCCTTCTCAAATTGGGGAAACCAGACCGCCGCCTGCTGAACCTGTTTGCTCAGGTTGGCGTGGGTGAGCATTACGCCTTTGGATACCCCTGTTGTTCCTCCGGTGTACTGGTACATGGCCACATCCTCAAAACCTAATTTAACGGCCGGCGGTTTTTGCTGGTACTTGGCAATGCAATCCTTCCATGTAAATACATCCGGCGCCTGTTTGACATCGGCGGCAAGCTTTTTCTTTTTTGCGACGAGCGGGAAAAGAAGGCTTTTGGGAAATGGCAGATAATCGCCTATGGAAGTATATACGATCTGCCTGATCTTTGTTTTGGGCCGAAGATCGATCATCCGGTTCGCCAGCAGGTCAAGGGTGATCAGGGCTTTAGCGCCGGAGTCATTGAACTGATGCTCGAGCTCGTGGTCTGTGTAGAGGGGGTTATTCATCACCGTAATGGCGCCGATCTTCAATATGGAAAAATATGCCACGACACAAGGTATCAGATTCGGCAGAAGAATCGCTACTGCATCGCCCTGTTTTATGCCGAAATCGGCGAGGCATGTTGCAAATCTGTCCACCATCTCTTTAAATTGGCGATAAGTGAGTTTGTATCCCTGAAAGATAAGAGCCGTATTATCGGCAAACTCCTTCGCCGTCCTGTCCAGGATGTCCGGCATGCATATCTCTTCGTAACTGATTGTTCCCGGTACTCCTTTCTCATAGAACTTTAGCCATGGTTTATCCTGGTACCTGATCTTTTCAGTCATATGCATGCCCTCCTTTTCTTGTTAAGTGGTTTTTAGGTCATGTAATGAATCCGGAAGCGAGCGAATGCTCAACGGCACTGTTCCTTAACGATCGAAGATTATCCGGTGTTTGCTGCGGAGAATCTCAAATATTGCATCGCGAACAGGAACAGGGTGCATTTTACATCAAAGATGATACAAATACAACTTCAATAAAATTATAACAAAAAAGCCCCATGCATTGGCAATGGGGCTTTCCAAAAAAGCTACAATCTTTTTTTAGACGAACTATTTAGGCGGTGCACACACATCTGCAGACGGTTTCTCCTCTTCAAGTCCCATTGCCCGCCAGACAAGTTCGGCAATGTCAAGAGAGATCATTTTTTCTTCCTTTTCCCTCGCCTTGATGCCATCAGTTAACATGGTCAGGCAGAACGGGCATGCGACGGCAATGTTAGTTGCATTTGTGGCCATAGCCTGGTCGGTTCTCATATTATTGATTCTTTCACCATCATGTTCCTCCATCCACATTCTCGCCCCGCCGGCGCCGCAACAGAAGCTCTTGTCAAGGTTACGATCCATTTCTGCCAGTTTCATGCCGGGAATGGCGGTGAGAATCTTTCTCGGCTGATCATAGATATTGTTGTATCTGCCGAGGAAGCATGAATCATGATAAGTGAAAAGACCGTCTATGGGCTTTTTCAGGGTGATCTTCCCTGCGGCAATCAGGTTAGCGAGGATCTCAGTATGATGATATACCTCGTAGTTACCGCCGAAGTGGGGGTAATCTTTCTTCAGGGTATTATACCCGTGGGGACACGTGCAGATAATTTTTTTGACGCCATAGCCGTTCATGATCTCAATATTTGTTTGCATCAAAGTCTGAGAGAGATATTCATTTCCTCCCCTCATGGCTGAATCACCACAGCAGCCCTCTTCGGTACCGAGGATGGCAAAACTGACGCCCGCTGTCTGGAGGATCTTTGCAAATGCGGCAGATACCTTCTTTCCCCTGTCATCGAACGATCCGGCGCATCCCACATAGAAGAGATACTCCACGTTTGGATCTTCAGCCAGGGTCTTAATACCTAGATCCTTGGCCCAGTCGGCCCTGAGATGGGAACCAACGCCCCAGGGGTTTGAGTTGTTCTCCATGTTCCTGAATGTTAACTGGAGTTCGGGGGCGAAATCCGCCTCCGTTAGAACCTTATACTGTCTCATGTTGACGATCTTGGGAACATGTTCGATTGAGGACGAGCAATGTTCCATGCAGTACATGCAGTTTGTACAGGCCCACAGTTCGTGAAGATCGATTACCTCTCCCACCATCGCTTTTCCCGGCGCCGGTATTTCCGGCACTGCGCCTTCCCCGGCTTTGGCGGCGGCCTTCTTTGCTGCGACTATCAGTGGAGCCCTCTCAAGCCAGTAGGTTTTCAAATCCTGTACTACCTTCTTTGGAGAAAGGGTTTTCCCCGACAGATAAGCCGGGCAACCGTCCTGGCATCGCCCGCAGCGCGTGCAGGCATCGGAATCGAATATCTGCTTCCAGGTGAAATCCTCGAGTTGCGCTGCGCCGAAGGATTCAGCAGTCTCAAAATCGCGGATCGGTTCAATGTTGCCCACCGGTTTCAAAGACGCCATGAAATGATTGGCGGGAGTAGTTATGATATGTACCAGCCTTGAGTAGGGGATATAGGCGATAAAACTTAAAGACATGAAGGTGTGAGTCCACCACATTACCTTGTGAAGGATTCTCGCGGTATTGTTGTCAACGCCGGCGAATGCCTTTGCCAGGGTATAACCGGCGAAAGACCAGACTTCCCATGGCGGATTCGTGACGTGGATTCTCAATGCCTCGATTACAAATCCCGTAATGATGATGCCCCCCAGAAGAAGAAGTACGATTGCATCATCGGGGGTGTTATCCGGTTCACCTTTATAACCGAGACGATCAGGCTTGGTAATGTATCTCCTGTCCAGAGCCATAAATACCCCGGCGAGAACGAACAAACCGAATACTTCCATGAGGAAGGAGAAGATAAGATAGAATTTTCCTATCAAGAAGGGGAAACCATAAGGCTCGCCGACATGGAATTCCGTCGCATCAAACGCAGCACCGAATATCAGGCCGATGAATCCGAAAAAAATCAATCCATGCATAATGCCTGGGTAGACGTCTCTGAATGTCTTAATCTGAAACAGGCCGTTCGTCAGAAGCAGTTTAATTCGTTCCGCGATCTGGTCATTTCTGACTTCCGGTTTGCCCAGGGCGGTCCACATCTGCCACCTTCTGTAAATACCGTAAGCAAAAATGACCATGGCGACAGCAGTAAAGGCAAACAGGAGTCCCTCAAAATTCTCAGCATTCCAGAAAACCTCTCTTCCTTCGTTGCCGACTGAAAACTTTGACAGTTCCATAAATCTCCTCGCTAAAAAAATGGGGGTGCTACATCCACCCCCTGGTTTGTTTCATTACGCCAGAAGTTTTTTAACTTCCTTTGTCAGTTCCGGGACAATTTTGAAGAGGTCGTCCACAATGCCGTAATCAGCCCTTGCGAAAATGGGGGCGTCCGGGTCTTTATTGATTGCCACAATGTATTTGGAAGATCCCATACCGGCAAGATGCTGAATTGCACCGGATATGCCGCAGGCTATGTAAAGATTGGGGGAGACAACCTTCCCGGTCTGTCCAACCTGGTCTTTCTGCGGCCTCCAGCCAGCATCCACTGCTGCCCTCGATGCCCCTACTGTGGCTCCTAAAACGTCCGCCAGCTCTTCGATGATCACGTAATTCTCCGGACCTTTCATACCGCGTCCGCCGGATACGATTATATTGGCCTCTGTCAGGTCAGCCTTTCCGGATGTATCTTTCTGTACCTCAAGCACCTTCGTCTTCAGCTGACTCGGATCCAGGCCGGGTTCAAATTTTATAACTTCCGCCGTCTTAGGATTTTCGATGGCGGGAAATACGTTCGGGCGGAGCGACGCCATCTGGGGAAAGGAGAATACAGCGACTTCACCATAGCACTTCCCAGCGTACATGGGTCTTACAGAAAGCAATTTGCCATCTACTATCTTTAAGTCAACACAGTCCGTTGCCATTCCAGTTGCCAGCTTGCCAACAAGACTGGCAGAAAGGTCCTTGCCCTGAGCGGAAGAACCGAGAAGCAGAATAGAAGGATTCTGTTCCTTAACCAGTTTGGCAACTGCCGTAGCGTGTGCGTCTGTGGTATAGGGTTCAAAAAGGGCGTTATCCGCTATATAGACTTTATCCGCACCGTATTTCCCTAACTCACCAGCAATCCCTTCAATCCCGGAACCAAGCAGGATGGCACCCACCTCTTCCCCGAGCTGGTCGGCAAGTTTTCTGGCTGCACTGACAAGTTCAAAACTTATCTTGCGGTAGGCTCCATATCTCTGCTCCGCAACGATCCATACACCTTTTGCCATTTTACTTTCCTCCATATATAGAGATCATTAAGAAAGCTCAGCAATAAGCTCTTAAATAACCTTCGCCTCTTCCCTGAGTAGTTTCGCCAGTTCTCTGGCCTTTTCCGCCGGTTCCTCACCGCAGATAATCTTTCCAGGGGGTCTGGCAGGAGGCGGTAAGGTCTTAGCGATCTTTGCCTTCGGGGCGACAGTTATTCCCAGCCCTGCAGCATCCTTAACATCGACAGGTTTTTTCTTTGCCTTCATTATTCCCGGAAGCGATGCATAGCGCGGCTCGTTCAGCCCTTTCTGCGTGGTAACCACGCATGGTAATGAACTTTCAATCAGGAGCTGAGCCCCTTCAATCGGTCTCACTACCTTTATAGAGGCGCCTTCGACGTCAACCTTCGTAACAATGGTTATTTGAGGGATACTCAAGAATTCTGCAAGGACGGAACCTACCTGACCGGCGTCGTCATCGATAGCCCGCTGTCCGCAAAAAATAATGTCGTATGGAATACCTTTAATTGCTGCGGCCAGAGCAGCGGCTATGTTATATGCATCAGCACCTTCAAAGGCCGGATCGTTTATATGTATCGCCTTATCAGCTCCCATGGCAAGGGCTGTTCTGACGGTTTCCAATGCCCTCGCTGGACCGAGAGAAACGATGGTAACATCTCCACCGAACTTTTCCTTCAGTTTCAGGGCTTCTTCAACGCCATACTCGTCATAGGGATTCATTACCCATTTTATACCAGTTTCGTCGATTCCTGATCCATCAGGCTTCACCTTGATAAGGGTTTCTGTGTCCGGAACCTGCTTTACACATGCTACGATATTCACATCTTCCTCCTTTCTGCTATAGCACCCTGTTTTTCACGATATCGTCAACGACAGAAGGGTCTGCCAAGGTAGTGGTATCTCCCAGATCACTGATCTCATTCGCAGCCACCTTCCTCAGTATCCTTCTCATGATCTTGCCACTTCTCGTCTTCGGCAAACCATCGGCCCACTGGATTTTTTCCGGTGTAGCAGTCGGCCCAATGAGCTTCCTGACGTGCGCCACGAGTTCTTTCCTCAAGTCGTCAGATTTCTGCACACCCGTCTTGAGAGTTACATATGCGTAAATGGACTGACCCTTGATATCATGGGGATAGCCTACAACGGCGGCCTCGGCCACCTTTTCATGGGCAACGAGGGCGCTTTCAATTTCCGCCGTCCCCAGTCTGTGCCCGGAAACATTGATAACGTCATCGATCCGACCCATGAGCTGATAATAGCCGTCTTCGTCCCTGGTGGATCCATCGCCGGTATAATAGAATCCGGGGCGCTGTATGAAGTAGGTCTCCTGGAACCTCATGGGATCCCCGTATACACTCCTCATGATCCCGGGCCATGGCTTCTTTATGCAGAGGGGCCCGCTTGCAACCGTTGCAGTGATCTCCGCACCGCTCTCATCAATAATGGCTGGATCTACCCCCATAAAGGGGACGGTGGCCTTGCCTGGTTTGAGATCAATGGCGCCGGGCAGAGGCGTGATGAGAATGCCTCCTGTCTCGGTCTGCCACCACGTATCCACAATAGGCAGTTCGTCACGCCCGATATTGTGGTGATACCAGTGCCACGCCTCGGGGTTAATCGGCTCGCCCACCGTGCCTAAGAGCCGCAGAGAGGACAAGTTCGCTTTCTTAACCCAATCGGCCCCCTCCTTCGCAATGGCACGGATGGCCGTCGGAGCAGTGTAAAAAATCGTCACTTTATACTTTTCGCAGACCTTCCAGAAACGGCTCACATCAGGATAATTGGGTACGCCCTCAAACATCACCGACGTGGCGCCGTTGCACAGCGGCCCGTACACAATGTAACTATGCCCGGTTACCCAGCCGATGTCGGCAGTGCACCAGAAAATGTCATTCTCATGGTAGTCGAAAATCATCTTGTGTGTATAGGCCACAAACACCAAATACCCACCCGTCGTGTGCATGACGCCCTTTGGCTTTCCCGTGGAACCAGACGTGTATAGAATAAAAAGGGGATCTTCTGCATCCATCCACTCAGGTTCGCACTTATCACTTGCCTTTGCCATCACCTCATGCCACCAGAGATCTCTGCCTGCCTTCATTTCACACGCGATCTTATCGCCCACCCTTCTAACCACGATAGACTTCTCGACAGAAGGAGAGGTCTTCATTGCCTCGTCCGCACCGCTCTTCTGGGGAACTGCCTTGGCACCCCGGAAGGTCCCGTCGCAGGTCACCAGTATCTTAGCCTCGCTGTCCTGAATCCTGTCACGCAAAGACTCGGCGCTGAATCCGCCGAATACTATGTTGTGGATTGCACCAATCCTGGAACAGGCCAGCATCCCGATGGCAAGCTCGGGGATCATGGGAAGAAAGAAGCATACCCGGTCACCTTTCTTCACGCCTAAGGACTTCAGAACGTTGGCAAACTTGCAAACTTCCGTATACAGCTCCTTGTAGGTGTAGGACTTGTCCTCAGAGGGCTCGTTGCCTTCCCACTGAATGGCGATCTTGTTCCCCCTAGTCTTAAGCTGCCTGTCTAAACAGTTGTATGAGACATTGAGCTTACCGCCCTCAAAGTACTTCACGTAAATGGGGCCCTTCTGCACATCAAAGTTATAGTCTTCTACCTTGTCCCATTTCTTGAACCAGTCCACGTACTCAGTTGCGATCTCCGCCCAGAAAGCGTCAGGGTCTTCGATGGAACGCTTCCACAGTTTCCCGTACTCGGCACTGCTCTTAATGTACGCTTGCTTGCGCGCCCAATCGGGAACAGGATAAACTTCCTTCAATTCAAGCTTTTCTGTATCTCCCATGTTTATAAATAACCTCCCTTTTCTATATCTTTCATGTTGGAATCAAATAAAATTTCTCTACACTATATTCTGCACAGCTCTTGTAAAAAACTGGAATCCGCATTTCTCTTTGCGGTTCTGGACCTTTCCCAAGGCGGAAATGGTGGTGGTCAGGCTTTAGCCTAAGTTATAAACTTTACACCATTTAATTGATAAATATCAATATTAAAAGATTTATAAATAATATTAAGATTATTTAAATATTTCCGGCACGGGAAAATTACCCTCGTTCCTACCACGAAATAAGTTCTTAGACAAGAAATGTTTCCGCACTTGAAGAATAATGATTAGGAGATGATAGGGAACCGATTCAAAGGTTGAACAGCAGTCATTATATGACTATTAGTCACGCCTGCGACACGTGGGTTACATCATTAATTGATTGATGTCAACAAATATTTTTGTAAATGAAAAAACTGCAGCAGATATCCGGGAACAATCGTAATCAGCCAAACATCTTTGCTAACGGTTTGTAGCAATCATGCGGTGGCCGCGAAAAATCATGAATCCGGCCGATAACCCCGGCCACTTTTATGCCGGAAGTCTCTTCAATGGCAGATTTGTTTTCCCTAATCATCTCGGCCGGTGTCTCCTTTTCTCCTGCATCAATAAAGACAATTCCCAGAGGCTTAAGCCCTCTCTTTTCTATGGCTTCGATCGTAAGGAGAGTGTGGTTAATTGTCCCTAATCCCGCCCTTGCGGCTATGACGGGAGTTCCATTTACTAAGCTTATAATGTCAACCATTAGTTTCTTCCCCATTACGGGGACCAGAACACCGCCTGCACCTTCGAGAATTACAGGGGAGTGGGCCTCGGCCTTCTGAGATACGACTCTCTCTATCTTCGATAGGTCTATTGCCTTTCCCTCATCGCTCGCGGCATAGAGAGGAGCCTTCGGATTCTTAAAGCAGTAGATCACGGATTCAGCCGGTTCTTTACCCTTCAAAGGTTCGACATGCCTGTAAATGAATTTTGCATCACTGTCAGCATCATTTGCATTCGTGCATCCTGTCTGCACAGGCTTGAGATAAAAAGGGCTATATCCCTTAGTGAAAAAGAATTGCATCATAAGAAGGGCAAGCACAGTCTTTCCCACCCCTGTATCGGTTCCTACAACAAACAGATTTGGGATTTTTTTATTAGAGCTCTCCACTTGCTTCCCTTGCATGGTCAATGAATGTTTTAATATCCTCCTCTTCATGAAGCGCCGTTATACCTATTCTCAGTATGGAGCGGTGCAGAGGCACTGTAGGATAGCGGGCTGGGAGGACGAATATATTTCTTTGGAGGAGCTTCCTGGCCATATTCACGGCCTTGGCCTCATCACCGACCTCCAGGGCCAGGATGTGGGCATCACCGGTCACCCGAAGTCCCTCACGACGCAAGCCTTCCTTCAGAAATTGACTGATTGCTCTCAGGTGTTTCCTCCTGTCTTCACTACGCTCAATAATTTCCAGAATATCTATTGCCGTGGCAGCATGGGCTTCGGGAAGGGTCGTGGTATAAATGAGAGGAGAGGAAAAGTTAAAGAGGTATTCCTTGAATCCAAGAGGAAGAAGAACGAAGGCGCCAAAAAAGCCAAAAGCCTTTCCAAATGTTCCAACAGCAATATCCGCTACGGGACCCGCAATGCCGCGCCCTCCGGAACCTATGGCGCCAAAGGCGTGGGCTTCGTCGACGATTGCCAGGAAACGGCAACGCTCCTTCAATTTTCCAAGACCGGTTACATCCAGAAGATCCCCATCCATACTGAAGAGGGACTCCGTCAGAACGGCAACCTGCTGGCTCCCGCACATTTCCAGTCTCTTTCCAAGGTGGGGCATGGAATTATGATTGTACCCCAGAAAATTTGCCCCGCTCATCGTCATTCCTTTTACAGAGCTTGCATGGATGTGCTTGTCAAAAATTACTGTATCTCCCCGTTCAAGAATGGTGGAAAGAATTCCCAAATTAGCCTGGTAACCGCTCGGGAAAAATATGGCATCGCCATAACCGAAATATGATGCATATTCTTTCTCCGCCTCATTTATTATAGAGTAATTTCCTGATACCAGCCGTGATGACGAAGACGATGTTCCATATTTCCCAAAATTTCGGACTGCCCTCTGTCGCAGTTCCTCGGAAACGCCAAGCCCCAGGTAGTCATTGGAGGCAAAATTCAAAACCCTCCTTCCCTCTATGCTGAGGTATTTCCCGTCTCTGCTTTTCACTTCCGGCGGTTGGCGGTATAGGCCCGTCTGCTGCTGAAGCATCAGCCGGTTTTTAAATCTCTCTGCAAACATGAAAATACCTTCTTGTAGTGGTCAGGCAAGATTCCCTTTTTGAAATTATGATCGTAATCAACTGCGGCGTATAGAAGCTCCGCCTCCGCGGCTGTTTCTTCGTCTCTTTCCGCCTTCACAAAAGAGCGAAAGGACGAGTCGCTCCGGCCGAGCAGGTTTCCGGATAGTACATATTCTCCCTCCATGGCTATCCTTAGAGGGATATAGCAACTCACGATTTTTATAAGAAAGACATGCCTGGAAAACCCGGTTATATGGCGGATATGGAACGCGCCAAGCTGGGCAAGGGACTCCAGAGGCAAATAGGCCGGCACACCGGTAAAGGATCTTGTACCAACGATGCGGGAAGCGCTCACTTCCAGAACTCTGTCAAGCATTATGAAACCCGCGAGTCCCGTATTGATGACAATGTTCGCATCCATACTATGTGCTTCCATAAAATAACCTTCTGCTACAGCACAGGGACAACAGCATTCTTAAACCGCTTCACGATGAGGGCGCCGTTCTGTCCTCCAAACCCGAAATTTTCAATGACGCATGTGCCAAATGAAAAAGTTCCCCCGTTCCGGACAAAATTAATTTTCGTGCAGCAAGGGTCTTTCAGGTTTCTGACCTCAGGGATATAATTCTCCTGCATGCAAATCAGAGAGACTGCAAGCTCCATAGCTCCGCAGGCGGAAGCCGCGTGGCCTATCCAGGACTTCAGTGCAATCACCTGGGGATTGTAGCCACTGTAGATATCGTCTATGAGGTTGGACTCCCCTTCATCGTTGAGGAGGGTTCCTGTTCCGTGTGTGGAAATCACATCAATCTGAGAGGGAGACATCTCCGCCTCCTGTAAAGCCGAAAGCACGGCCATCCTCCCCCATTTCCCAGTACCTTCCGGGGCCGTCATGCTGGAAGCGTCCATCGAACTTCCGTAACCACATATCTCGCCGTATATCTGCGCCCCACGTTCTTTCGCCTTCTCCAATTCCTCCAGAAGAAAAAATGCCCCTCCTTCCCCAGGGACAAAGCCGCTCCGGCTGCAATCAAATGGCCTGCTTGCCTTATCAGGTTCGCCATCACCTTTATAGAGGGCGCTTGCCTTCTTGTAGGCCAGAATCCCTCCCGGACTCAGGCGAGAATCACCTCCTCCGGCAAGGGCACGATCAAGATAACCGTTCTTTACCTTGCGAAACGCCTCTCCGATTGCCTGTAATGAAGCTGCACAGGCAGTGCATACCGTGAGGTTCTCTCCGTGGATACCTGAAAGCTTTGCGATAACAGATGCGGCTGTGTTTGGCAGAAATCTCAGGATCCACAAGGCCTGAAGGTCTTCCCGATCAATTTTACCTCCCCGGATCTCCGGGAACTCGCCTCCGATATTGAGGTTCGGACCGGCACCGACAAAGAGTCCTGCTTCTGCCAGATCGTCTTTCTTGCATCCGGAATTCTTTATCGCCGCGACGGCAGAGGCAACAGCAAGCTGAGAGCCACGGTTTAGATAACGGCCATCCTTAAAGGGGCCTGTATAGTTCCGGACGTTGAAGTTCCTGATGGGGGAGGTAACGACTTCGTCGTCAAAGGCGGGCCTTTCGAAATTTACTTTTCTCTCTTTGAAATTCTTTATAATCTCCCCGCTCTCATGGCCCAGAGATGAGAGAATCCCCATAGAGGTAATAACGACCCTTCGCTTCATTTAAATTTCTCTATAGATATCTTTGAAATCTCTTCGCTTAATATAAACCGGTTCTTCATCGGGATATCCTGTTGTAACAAAGCATTTGATCTCCATCCCTTTCAAGCCGAGAATTCCCTCGGGTTCCTGGATAAAGATCAGGGGGGCCGTGAGAATACAAGAACCGAGGCCCAGCTCCTCTCCCTTCAGGAGATATCCCTTAAGAGCCAGACCTACGGCAATGTCAAGGTCCCTGTGTTTCTTGTATCCTTGTTCCATCGCGCCTGCGCGGAACAGCCTTTCCGCGAGATTGAGAAATGTCATGGTGGTCCCGACAGCAAAAAGTACCGGGGCAGCGAACATGAACTCTGAGTACCGGCGGTAGGCATTGACCCAGTTTCTCAATCTTTTTGAACTGCTCGCGTTCTTAACAGCCTCCAACAGGCGCTCTTCACCTTCGCACATGGCCTGATGCAGACAGTCCTTCAACTCAGGCGAAAGGATGCGGATAAACCGCACGGGCTGGCTGTTTGTCGGAGAAGGCGCTCTCATGGCCGCCAGGATCATTTTTCTTACCCACTCTTCGGGAGGGCATTCGGGTTTGTACTTTCTGATGCTTCTCCTCCCATTGATAAGCTTATCCAGAGGCGTTATGTCCAAGGTGTTAAACTCCCCGTGACTGGTAAATTACATAACTGATAAGGTCTTTAATTTTCAATTGAGGGCCTTCTTTGATATGCGCCATTATCTCCGCTATCCTTTCTTCGCCAAGAAAGGGATATTTTCCGGCAATATAGTGGACGGTGTCCTTCCCCTGCTGCTGCGCTTCTGTAGAATAAAGTCTGAAACGTGTCAGGAATATCTCATCATCCTTCACGGCGATTCTAAAGCGGCTGTTTATAGTTACGGCGAGCTCCAGAAGGTCAATGGACTCAGCGCCCAAATCCTGGATGAGAAGAGTCTCCGGCGTAATTTCCCTGTCTTCAAGGTCCAGGAGTTCCTCTATTATTTTCTTTAATTCAGCAAGAACGTCCATGTGCCCTCCACTCTAAGATGTGCGACTCAAGACCTTTCTTCCATTTCGATAAAGAGTTTCGGTGGCTTTTCATTTTCCGGATGTGAGACCACCGTCCATGGAAATCTCCGTTGCGTTGATGCCGGCGGCACTGTCGGAAAGAAGGAAAAGAATCGTCTGGGCAATTTCTTCGCCTGGTATAGCCCTTTTTATCGGCACCATATCAAGAATTTTTCGATCCTGCTTTTGCAGATAAATTCTGCCCCGCCCTGCCTCGATATAACCGGGGCGAAGAATCACCGTGGTCACACCGCGTTCCCCAAGCTCCAGTCCCATATTGCGATAGAGGGCCTCCGAAGCCAGCTTGGCGGCTGCATAAAATCCCTGGCCGGGATTGGGTCTTGCCGCGGCTGCAGAAGAAATAAAAACGAGTCGCCCCTTTCTTTTCTTCAGCATCGCCCTTCCAACCCTTTTCAGAATCTCGGCACGAAAGGAGATGTTCTCCATGAAATAGCTGTAAACTCTGTCCTCGTCTGCTCCGGCGATAAGGCTCTCATAATTTCCCTGGGCAAAATCTACCAAGAAATTGAGGTCATCACCGATTTGGGTGAAGATGGAATCCAGCGAATCACGATCACCGAACTTCATATAGCAAGTCTCGTATCTCCCATGAAAGGGACGCAGAGCCTCTCTGATTGCGTTTAGACCCTTATCGTCCCTGTAAGTAAGAAACGGAAAAAGATCAGACTCTATCATGGAGTGTGCCAGAGCAAGAGCAAGCTCGCAGGTGCCTCCCAGAACGAGGGCACGATTTCCCGAAAAAGTAAGAATCATCTTTTCAAGACTCCTGTAACAAGCTTCCTCTCCCCGCGATATATGAGGCAGTTCAGCCTCTCCTCATCCAGATCCAGGTCGATACGAAATGTGTAATGGCCGGGTGAGAGAAATTCTCTGAACCTGAAGTTTTCTATTGCAAGATAATCCGGCAAGAAGCCGGCTTCTGCTGCCGCTTCCAAAAATGCATGCACTATCAGGCTTCCGGGGACAACCGGGTAACCGGGGAAATGATCCTGGTAAATACCGTCATCCGGATGAAAATAGAAGACGCCCTCCCAGGAGCCATTCCCGGGGCTTCTCTCTGATGCTTTTTTATCACCGGCCATGTCTATGTCTCACTTCTTTTCTGTCACCATCCGAATCGAATCGTATACGGCCTGACAGAGCAGATCGATTTCCTTTTTAGAAATGCTCAAGGGTGGCATCAGTACAATGACGTCCCCTAAAGGGCGGATAATCACGCCTCTATTTCTTGCTTCCATGATGACCCTATAACCTGTTCTCTTCTCCGGGGGAAAGGGCTGCTTTGTTTCCCGATTGTAAACGAGTTCTATGCCCACCATGATGCCGCACTGGCGCACCTCTCCGACGTGACTGAGAGAGGCAAATGGTTTTAGCCTCTTTGCGAGGTGTGCAATTTTTGCCTTGAGTTTGTCAAGGGTGCGCTCCTCTTCGAAGACCTCAAGGCTTGCGATGGCAACGGCGCATGCCAGGGGGTTTCCCGTAAAAGTGTGTCCATGAAAGAATGTTTTGAACTCCTCGAACTTTCCAAGAAATCCCTCATAGATTTCCTCTGTCACCAGGGTTGCCGCAAGCGGCAGGTACCCTCCGGCGATTCCCTTTGCCATGGCCATGATGTCCGGCACCACCCCTTCGTGTTCGCAGGCAAACATCTTTCCTGTCTTGCCAAAGCCGACTGCCACTTCGTCGGCGATCATGAAGATGTTGTAGCGGGTGCATAACTCTCTCGCCCTTTTCAGGTATCCCGGTGGCTGCACCAATATCCCGCCAGCTCCCTGAACCAAGGGCTCTATCATGAGAGCGGCAATCTCATGGTTATGAGCCTTCATGATGTCCTCCACGTGCGTCAGGCACTCGAGCCCGCAGGCGGGATGTATCTTTCCGAAGGTGCAGCGGTAGCAGTAAGGTGCTTCCGCCTTGAAAGACGGGAAGAGCAGGTCTTTATACATGGAATGGAAGAGATCAATTCCTCCCACACTTACGGAGCCTATGGTGTCCCCATGATAGGCATTGGACAGGCGAATGAATTTTTTCTTGCTGCGCTTTCCCGAAGGGCATTGCTGATGGTACTGGAAGGCCATCTTAAGGGCTATTTCATTGGCTGTGGAACCATTATCGGAATAAAAAACCTTTGTTAATCCGTCCGGGGCAATCTCGATTAATTTCTTTGCTAATGTAATTGCCGGTATATTGGAAAGTCCCAGAAGGGTTGAGTGGGCGATTTTTTTGAGTTGCTCCTTAAGGGCGCGGTCAAGTTTCTTTTTCCTATGGCCGTGAACGTTTGTCCAGAGCGAAGAAACACCATCAATATAGCTGTTACCGTCAGTATCTTTTAATAAACATCCTTTCCCTTCCTCAATGATGAGCGGCGTTTCCTTTTCATAACCACGCATCTGGGTAAAGGGATGCCAAACATACTTCTTATCATCGATCTCCAGTTCTTTCCTATCTTTGCTGGTCATATTATCTCAACCTCTGATTCTGCTATAAAGATTTCTCCCGGAGTTTACCCTGAGTAAACCGAAGGGTCGAAAGCCAGTTGGCTTTAAAAGGACGTGAAATCTGCACAACGCCCTACTCCTGACTCAACAGAGTTACGTCCCCGGATATTATCCGCTCAATCGTCCCCTCACGATCCTGGAGGATCAGAAAACCGTCTTTGTCTACATCCAGAACCTCACCCACGCGCACGCTGTCCATGATGTCAACACTGATCCGCCGCCCGATTATGTCAGCAAGATTCTTCCATCGATTCAATATGGGATCAAACCCCTTCGTCTTGAATGCTTCGTAATATATTTCGAGCCACTCCAGGTAGGCACGAAGGAGGGCAATCCTTGGGAACACCTTGCCTGTTTCCATAAAAATAGATGTTGCCGTGTGTCTGATATCAGGAGGAAGGCCTTTGCGCGGCGTATTCACATTTATACCAACACCGATGACCACATAATCGATTCTGTCCATTTCCGTGCTGATTTCCGTAAGAATGCCGGCAACCTTCCTGCCGTTGATCAGTATATCGTTCGGCCATTTAATATTGATCTTTAATGACGTAAGGGAAAGCAACGCTTCAGCTACCGCCACCGATGCCATTAAGGTGAGTTTAGGCGCTTCATTTGGGGGGATGGGCGGCCTTAGGACAATAGAGGTGTAGATGCCTTCACCAGAGGGTGAAAACCAGCTTCTTCCCCTTCTCCCTCTTCCCTGTGTCTGCTTCTCCGCGACAACCACCGTTCCTTCACGAGCGCCTTCGCCTGCCAGATATTTAGCTCTTACATTGGTTGAGTCCGTTTCCCTGAAATAAAAAATCTCTCCCTTGCCGAAAACATTTGTTTTCAGCCCTTCCCGGATCTCATCTGCGAGAAGTAAATCGGAAGTCTGCCGGAGGAGGTATCCCTTCTTTCGCGACGATTCGATTACATAGCCATCATCCTTTAAACTGCCAATATGTTTCCATACAGCCGACCGGGAAACCGCCATTTTATGGGCGAGGAATTCGCCGGAGACCCAGGTTCCCTTGCCCTTTTTTAAATAGATGAGTAATTGCTGTCTTGTAGACATGCGCGGCTCATAACATCCTCGCGACTAATTGTCAACCCAAAATGCAATTATGGTTGACTTATATTGCTCTCTCTGATATGGGCAAATACTCTTTCGTAACGCCATGTGGCGGATTGTTTCCCGATAAATGGCCACCTGCAAAAAAGGAGAAGAGTATGTTCAACAAGAAAATCATCGATCTCACCGAGAAGATTATAAACGATGGCGGGGATGCCGTTTCGTACGAAGATGCCTGTGAACTTGCGAATCTTCCGGAAAAGGATACCATGGACTTATTATTCTGCGCCCATAAGATCAAAAAAATGCGAGAGAAAAAAGAAACAATTCTCTGTTCCATAATCAATGCCAAATCGGGTTTTTGCTCCGAAGATTGCGCCTTCTGCGCCCAATCTGCACATCATAGAACAGAGATCAGGACATATTCTTTATTGGATGAAGAAGAGATTGTGAAAAGCGCGATTCTGTTAGAAAGAGGCGGCGCCACAAGGTATTCCATGGTCACAAGCGGTTATATGCTGAGAGATGCGGAACTGGATATAATCTGCAATAGTGCCGCCGCCATTGCCAGAGAGACGGGCCTCACGATATGCGCGTCGCTGGGGATGCTCACGGAGGCCACGGCACGCAGGCTTTCGGAAGGGGGGGTTGCCGTTTACCATCATAATCTGGAAACGGCCCGGAGTTTTTTTGATAAGGTATGCACCACCCATGCATATGACGAGGATGTTATAACTGTCAAGCTTGCCAAAGCGGCAGGGATGAAGGTCTGTTCGGGAGGCATCCTGGGACTTGGTGAAACCTGGGAGCAGCGCGTGGAGCTCGCCTTCACTCTGAAGGAACTCGACGTTGACGGGATACCGATAAATTTTCTCAATCCAATTGCCGGCACCAGGATGGAAAATAGACCCTTGCTCAAGCCTCTGGAGGCATTGAAGTGCATAGCCATTTTCAGATTTGTGAATCCTGACAAGAATCTCCTTATCTGCGGGGGGAGAGAAGTGACTCTCAGGGATTATCAATCCTGGGCCATGCTTGCCGGTGCAAATGGCCTGATGATCGGCAACTATTTGACAACGCAGGGGCGCAACATTGAAATGGATATAGAAATGGTAAAAGATCATCAGGCTCTGTTGTAAAAAATCCCGATGCCCCGGTTGAGTGTGTCTATTTCGCAACACATTTGTGTTGCAGGTTAGGGCTTTCAAGATATTTCCCCTTTGTCATTTCGACCCCTTCGTATTGCTCAGGGTAAACTCTGGGAGAATAGCTATAAGTTATTGATAACTAATAATATTGTCCACGTCCCACCAGGGCTTTACCCCGTGGCTTCGGCACTATTGTCGCGTGCAATGACATTGATTGTTGACTTTCAGGGCTTTTACAGGTGTCTTAACGCATGTCTTTGATGGCAGCAAGCTTCTGGCATTTACGCCTGTATTTCCAGCATTTTACATGCGCTTCCTTTTCTATGGAACCCCTGATTCGCCAAGCTGGTACGCTTATTGCTGCTCGAATAAGTAAAAGAAGGGCGGTTCTTTGCGAAGCCCTTATTATTAAGAAATAGCGGCAAAAAGGCTTGACAACGAATATTGATGGTGTTACATCTTTTTGCCGTAAATCTCGATGAAAGGAGGTGAAGAAGGGATTGCAGCGGCCTTTGGGTAATTCTGGAGGCCGAAGTTTTAAAATGGGTTCTAAAAAGAATGGTCTTTCAGGAACATGCCCGGAAAGATCAATTTAAAAACAAAGAAAACAGGAGGAAAAAATGAAAAAACTTTGGATAGTTTTACTATCGGTTGCCCTGATCATGGCCTTCGCGATGCCTGTATGTGCGGCGGATGTGAAGTTCAGCGGGTCGTATGTCGCCCAGGGCTACTATGAAAACAACCGCGCCCTGGCTCAGTATCCTGACGGTACTAACTACGGCCCATCCTTGTCCAATATCTGGCAGAGACTGAGGGTTCAGACGGACTTCCAGATCCAGGAAGGCCTGTCGCTGACGACGAGGTTCGATGCCCTGGAAAAGATCTGGGGCGCCGCCCGTACCGGAGGGACCGCTACCGCTGGCGCTACTGCCCTCAGTAATGGGAATAATCTGGAAGCGGAGAACATCAAGTTCGAGCATGCGTATGTGACCTTTGTTGTCCCCTGGGGCACGTGGAAAGTTGGTTACCAGGCGCAAACGGGGTTTGGTTTAGATTTTGGTAACAGCGCCGATATGACCTACGGCCCAAGGATTGCGTACTCCTACGTTACCGGTCCATGGACACTTGGGCTCATCTACGACAAGTACGAAGGCTCTAAGGCCTATAGTTCCACCGGTGCTTCTCCACTTGTGTCTGCTACTGTACTCGCTACCGGTGCCATCACTATGACCGCAGGCGCACCTGTCCAGGTGGACCAGGATAAGGAGAAGATCAGCCCGTACTTTATATACAAATGGGGCGCGGGAGAAGCTGGTCTGCTCTTACAGTACAGATGGGATTCTACCAGCAGCGGTGCAACTGCAACTACGACATATGACAACGGGTACAAAGGTCAGTGGTTTATCTTTAACCCGTACTACAAGGCGAGATTCGGTTCCGTCTATACCGAGGGTGAGTTCGCTTTCATCACAGGTAAAGACAAAAAATTTGAGAGCCCCCAAACCGGTGTTAATGATATGGATAGGCAAGGCTATCAGTTTTATCTCATGGCCAGCGTAGATTTAGCACCGGCTTACGTCGGCGCGGCGGTAGTTTGGGTAACGGGTACCGATATGGCTAAAACCGATAAGAATACCGCTGCTGAGGGCGCCGGCACCGACTTTAACCCCTGCCTGATCCTTTTCAACTACGATCTGGCCAGGTGGAATGGTCAATTGGGAAGTATTACAGGCTACAATATTGGTACTTCTTCAATATCATATGCGCTTCCGGGCCAGCCGGGGACCTTCGCCTACACACCGGGTGCACGAACCGGCCAGATCTTCGCCGGCATCAAGCCCATGCCCAAACTGGATGTAAGGGGGAGCTTGACCTTTGCAAAGGCAGACCAGACACCGACAGGGATTGACACAGACGCGGGTAAAGAATTTGACCTTACCGCGACCTACAAGATCTATGACAACCTCCAATACATGGTCGGCTTCGGCTACCTCTGGGCGGGTGATATGTGGAAGCTGGGCGGCCTTGTCCCCAAGGTTGATAACGACTATCTCGTAACTCACAAACTGACCCTCACCTTCTAATCCGGTCGTTATTATCTGCATCTTAAAACCCCGGGGGGATGCCCCTCCGGGGTTTTTTCATTGAGAAAATCCCCCTTGACCCATCACCTGTGAGTGTGTTAATTTTTTGCAAACTGAAGAAGTAGGAATTTCCCATGCCTATATATGAATTTGAATGCAGTGCCTGCAAGCATATCTTCGAGCGCTTCATGAAGGTTGATGAAAACCAGGAAGGTCTCACCTGTCCCGCATGCGGGACAATGAATCCCAGGAAAGTGATAGGGCGCACGAGTTTCCACAGCCGGGAGAGATTTGAGGAACGTCTGGCCAGAAGAATGGCCGCGCGTCAGGCTGAAAGCAAGGGGGGCGACAATCAATAAAGTCTATGGCAACCTGACCGGTCTCGGAGCGGAACAGATAAAGAGGATCGGTCAGCTCTACCGGAGGAAAGTACCGCCGGAAAGCGTCATTACCCACGAACTGGCGAGGCAACTCACATCCATTTCACGGGAAATCAAACGTCAGATAGGCATCCTGATAAGCCGCAGAGGCGAGATCGCCTATGTAATCGCCGGCTCGCCTAAAGATATCATGATCCCCGGCCTCGATGGCTTCCGCTCTTCTTCCACCCGGTTCAAAGGCCTTCGCTTAATCCATACCCATTTGAACGGTGAGGGACTTACCACCGATGATCTCACCGACCTGGCTCTGCTCCGCCTCGATCTCATCTGCGCCGTCGAGACGGGAGAGGATGGCCTTCCCGGTTATGCTCACACGGCCCACCTGATTCCGGAAAACCCCGATGGCAAATACTGGCTCATCATGGAGAAGGATCGTCCGTCGGAGATGCACCTCGATTTTCTTGCCTTCATTCAGGCCCTGGAGAGCGAATTTGCAAAAAAACAGAAGACGAGGAAAGTAGAGTCTGCGGACCGCGCCATACTGATCCGTGTAGAAACGAATCCCCTTGCCGACAGCCGAAGCTCCTTAGACGAACTGAAGGAGCTTGCCCGGTCCTGCGGGGTTGAGGTCTTCGACAGCATCATCCAGTACCGGGATCAGATAGACCCCCGATTCGTCCTCGGCAGGGGGAGAATGTCGGAGCTCGTCATCAGGGCCATGCAGATGGGGGCTAATCTCCTCATCTTCGACCACGAACTGCAACCGGCACAGCTCAGATCTATTACGGATTTTACGGAGATGAAGGTTGTCGACCGCACCCAGATCATTCTTGATATTTTCGCCCAGCGCGCCCACAGCAGAGAGGGCAAGCTCCAGGTAGAACTTGCCCAGTTAAAGTATCTCCTCCCCCGGCTGGTGACAAAAAATACGGCCATGTCGAGGCTCACGGGAGGCATCGGAGGAAGGGGGCCGGGGGAAACAAAGCTTGAGATAAACCGGCGCCGTGTGAGGGATCGAATCCACCGCCTCGAACGTGAGCTGCGGGAGATCGAGAGGGCAAGGGAACAGCGCCGGGTTAAGCGGGGGAAAATGGGTCTTCCCATAATCTCTATCGTCGGCTACACCAATGCCGGGAAATCCACTCTCTTGAATACCCTAACAAAAAGCACGGTGTTTACGGAGGATCGCCTGTTTGCAACCCTTGATCCGAAAAGTTCGCGGCTCCGCTTTCCACGGGATACGGAAGCTATCATCACCGACACGGTGGGATTTATCCGGGACCTTCCTAGGGATCTCTTCGCCGCCTTCCGGGCGACCCTGGATGAACTCCATGAAGCCGACGTCCTTCTGCATGTAATTGACATCAGCAACCCGAATTTTGAAAGCCATATAGGTGCAGTTGAGAAAATCCTGGAGGAACTTGCAATTATCGGGAAGCCAACCATTCGTGTCTTTAACAAGGAGGATCGTTTCCCCGACAAAGCAATGCTGCAAAACCTCTGTCAGAGATTTGGCGCCATAGCCATATCAGCCCTTAATCCGGAGACCCTTCCTCCTCTCACAGAAAGGATGGAAGCGATGACCAACCAGAACCGGCCAAAGATGAATCCTGTCGAATCAAGGCCGATACCCATGTGACGAATCAGTCAGATGCCAAACACCTTAGATTACTCAAATGCCTCTTTATAGCGGTGACTACCTGTGGTATAATTTATAAAATGCAGTCTGTGGTAAGGAGAGAGGTGTTGAAAACCCCGAAGAGGAAGAAACAGAAGGCGATCCCCGGCAGTGAAGAAAAACAGGGGAGACAGAAACAAATCCCATGGAGCCTTATATCCATAATACTTATATGCCTGGTTGGTGTAATAGCTTATTCCAACTCGTTTGATTGTTCTTTTCATTTTGATGATACACCGAACATTGAGGAGAATATCGCCATACGGAATCTCTCCAATGTGAAATCATGGTTGGGTTTTATCCCCAGCCGTCCCATAGGGACTCTATCCTTCGCCCTAAATTATCATTTTCATAGACTTGATGTGTGGGGATACCACCTGGTTAATTTGGCGATACATATTGCTAATGCCGTATTGGTATGGTGGCTGGTGATGCTGACAATGTCCACACCTGTGATGAGAAGCCAGCCTGTGAACCGGCGCAAAATGTCAATGGCCCTTTTTGCTGCTTTGCTGTTCGTGTCCCATCCTCTGGCAACCCAGTCAGTGACGTATATAGTGCAGCGATTGGCTTCATTGGCCACGTTATTTTATCTTTTATCGTTAGCTCTGTATGTCAAAGGTAGGATTTGGGAGGGCAATAGAGGCACGCTGGTTTATGTTTATTACTCAGGTTCTATTTTGTGTGCCGTACTGGGGATGCTGACCAAGGAGATCGTTTTTACATTGCCATTTGCATTTGTCCTGTACGAGTTCAGTTTTATAAAGACCGATGCATGGAAGATAGATTTAAAAGACAGGGGCATTCAGATTCCCATCATTATCCTTGTGATCTTCGTTGCCCTATTTTTCTTTAATTTCTCCTTCGGGATATTTAACCCCATACCCCCTCTTCTTGCACAGGGTTATGATTATCCCATAACCGCATGGGAATATTTCCTCACCCAGTTCAGCGTCATACTCACATATATCAGGCTATTTGTAGTGCCCGTAAATCAGAATTTTGATTATGACTATCCGGTTTCACATAGCCTTTTGGAAGGGCATACGGTCTTTGGCTTGCTATCTCTGGCGGGAATAGCGCTTCTCGGGATATTGCTATTCCGCAGGTATCGGCTGATTTCCTTTGGGATCATCTGGTTTTTTTTAACCTTGTCCGTGGAATCAAGTATCCTACCGATTTCCCAGAATGTCATATTTGAACATCGGACGTATCTACCGAGTCTTGGTTTTTTTCTTGTCCTGACAGGCATAGCCTTTTATTTTTTGTGGGATAGATACAGGCAGGTCGCTTGGAGTATTATGGTATTACTGGTCTTGACAAATACGGTACTTACCTATGAGCGCAATAAAGTCTGGAGAAGTGATTATACTCTATGGGGTGACTGTATTAAGAAATCTCCGAATAAACCAAGGCCGTTAGTAAATTATGGGAAGGCACTAATCGATGCGGGGAATGCATCCGAGGCGCTCACTTATTATGATAAAGCGATTGAGATCAACCCGCACTTTTATTTGGCCTATTATAATCGCGGTAAAGCGAAGATCGACCTCGAGGATTATAAGGGCGCTGTCACGGACGGCGAGGGGGCCTTAAGGATCAATCCATACTACCCTGATGGTTATCATGTCCTTGGTGTTGCCTTGGCTCACCAGGGAAAAATGGCAGAAGCTATCACGCACCTCAAGGAGGCTATCAAACTCAAGCCTGGTTCTGCAGATTATCATTATAACCTGGGCGATTTCCTCGCTCACCAGGGCAAGGCGGGGGAAGCAATTACCCACTTTCAGGAGGCCATCAAACTCAAACCCGGTTATGTAGATGCTGAGAATAAGCTGGGTAATACCTTGGAGGGCGAGGGCAGGCTTGATGAGGCCATCGGCCATTATGCCGAGGCACTGAGGATTGATCCCAATCGGGTGGATTCGTATAACAATATGGGTCTTGCCTTAACCAAGCAGGGGAGGCTTGACGAGGCCATACCAAATTTCCTCAAGGCTATTAGAATCAACCCAGGCAATGCGGCAGCACACTACAACCTGGGGACTCTTCTGGCCTCACAAGGGAAACTCGATGATGCCATTAATCAGTTTCGCGAAAGCATCCGCATCAGTCCGGGGTATGCGAAGGCTCATAACAATCTGGGGAATGCCTTGCTTTCTCAAGGAAAGCTTGATGAGGCCATCGCCAGTTATCGGGAGGCGCTGCGTCTCAAGCCGGACTATGCAATAGCGCAGAAAAACCTCAATAATGCCCTTGCGATGCATAATAAAAAACAATGAATCCTATTACAGCTAACAGATGACAAGTAAGACAAATAGAAACTATTCAGTATTGATAATCTGCATTATACTGTCAATAACAACCATTGCGGTCTTCTGGCAGGTCGGAAACCACGAGTTCATATCATTTGACGATAACGAATACATAACGCAAAACCGTCACGTACAGACGGGCCTGACTTCTGGGAACGTTGCCTGGGCTTTTACAACCTTCCATGCAAACAACTGGCATCCATTGACATGGCTTTCACACATGCTTGACTGTCAGTTGTTCGGAATGAAGCCGGGTTTGCATCATTTAGTAAACCTTTTCTTTCACATGGCAAACACCATTTTGCTCTTTTTCATTTTTCACCGAATGACTAAGGGCCTCTGGCAGAGTGCATTTGTAGCGGCTGTCTTCGCCATTCACCCTCTCCATGTGGAGT
>Ga0209777_10000406_pt1 | contig 72887 bp, 56 predicted proteins | sample FrelakmetHBP12HB_FD_187147 | JGI IMG/M metagenome (GOLD analysis project Ga0209777, IMG submission 187147) | Freshwater lake sediment microbial communities from the University of Notre Dame, USA, for methane emissions studies -HBP12 HB (SPAdes)... | ecosystem: Environmental > Aquatic >...
CTGCGCTGCCATTAACCTGCCATTTTATCTGACCAGTCTTACCATTAATAGCTATTATTTTACTTCCTGAAGAAACAACAATCTCCCGATTCCCGTCATTATCAATATCTCCCATAACAGGAAGAATCTGTGAATAATCATCATGAGGAATAGTGGCTGTCCACTTAAGAGTTATTTGCCCTGCTGTTGTAAAGTTATAGTTTGCTTCTGCTGTTTGTGCTGCTGTGTCAACAGCATTTACTCTCCATTGATAGTTGGTGTAATTCTTGGTTATGTATCCTGCTCCGCTTGCAGTGTAAGCGCCTGTTGCGCTGTTAGTATAACTCTTGATTATCTTCCAGGCAGTTCCATTGTATATGCTGAAGGTTATGTTCATAGTATACCCGCTTCTATCCTCAACATAAGCGGAAAGATTGGTGTTTAATTGAACATTAAACTGGCCGTTCTGTGGAACAGGATTAGATATTCCAATGCCAACTGCTGGCTGCTTTGTCGTGAAAGTATAAACTGCTTCTATGATCTGGTTAGAACCAGCAGGATCTGTAGCAGTTACTTTCCATGAATATAAAGTATTGAAGCTGGTTATTGTGGTTGGGGATACACTTATTCTTGCGTTGCCATTTGCTGCTGTTCCAGAACCAATTGTGGTCCATGTGCTGCCATTGAGCAGCTGGACATTCCAGTTAACAGCATCATTGTTGCTGTCATTAATAGTTGCCTGTAAAGCAGGGTTCTGTGAAACATTGATTGCCCCATTTGCAGGGTTAGGATTGGATATTGTGGGTGGCGCTTGTGGAACATATGTCCTTACATCATTTATTATTGTCGGCGCCTGATTTCTCTTAAGAATTATTAACTGCCAGTCGTTCAGAGTTGTCCATCCTGTTTCGCTTGAGTTCGGCACTGCTGATGCGACTGCTGAATAGCCTGATACTGCATCATATTTGTAGAAGAGCTCATTGCTTTTCTTGAAACCGTAAACATTTTCTCCGTCGCTCATGATAAAGTTGATGCTCCCGCCTGCTGTTCCTGCAGCATTCATGTTCTTAATTGCTGCAGTTATTCCGTTGACAACATTCCAGTTATTGTTTTGAATCATTTCTAGGACATATAAGAAATATAATTCTGAGTCCACAACAATTGTGGCGCTTGAATCATTAGTGATGCATGCTGGTACTCCTGAGCCAAATGGCGCGTTTGCAGCAAGATAGGTGCTGTTCGCAGCATTGATGAGGCTTATCATGGTTGTCTTGGTAACTCCTCCATTATGCTCGAATGTCCAAGTCTTGCCATTTATTGTCCTGGTGAATGGGTGAGGGTTGGCTACTGTTTCCAGCGGTAGGCAGCATCCTGAGGTGCAGTGCCTTATGTGCGCAATAAGTATTTTTGGCTCAGAACTGTTTAACTGCGATATTGTGGTATTATAAGAAGGGTCATTATATGCTCTTATTGCTCCTCTTTGCAATAAGGCTGCTTGGTCATAGTTAGCATATGAGGCTATTCCCCAGCCATTAATGTTGTAGTTGGTTTCGTCTCCACTATCTAATCTCGCCATGTTTCTGAGCGAGTATTGGTCATTAACCAAATTTTTCTCTATAAGACCGTTAGGAAAATTATCTGAGATAGCTCCGTACATTCTACAACTGAGATCATCATTGGATGCTGCATCTGTAGCGCTCACGCTAAGGCTTAGTGCCGTTAGAATGAGAACCATTATTGTTATTAAAAAAACTTTATAGAATACCTTTTTAAACCTTTCCATTTTAATATACCCCCAAATATCGAACTTTTTAGTAAGATGTTAGGGGGAGAAATCAAACTAGCTTTTTAAATGTTTTTGTTTTCACTACTTAAAGAGTAATAAAATGAATATAAAATTAAAAATAAATAATTTTACGCTCACTTTCACTTAAGTTTCTTTCTCAAAATCAGGCAATTTCCTTAGGCATTAGCTGAGTCACAATATAGCTGGGCCATCCTGCTCCTGAAAGCTCAGAAGCTATTCTCTCCTGGGAATAGCCTCTTCTCAAAGCCTCAGTCACATACTCGTGAAGTGGCTCAGCATAGAGCGGGTCATTCAGTATTAAATCCTTGTAACGTAGGCTTACAAGATTAGTCACTATCTCCTTTGGCCAGCCTACACTCAGCAGTGCAAACTCAATCTTTTCCTTGGCATAACCTTTGCTAAGATTATTTACAATGTAATTATTTAGCAAGCTATAATAATCCTTGCCCTTTTCCTGCTTTCCAGTTTCTAACATTGATTCCTGAACTGGCTCAAGCCCTTGTAGCTCGTGAAGCTTGGAAAAAACAGAAGCTTTCTGAGCTCTAGCCCTTGCAGGCTTTTGCTGCGAATTTCTCCTATAAACAGACATGGCCATTAGCCCGACAAACAAAGTTGAAACAACTACAAGAATAGGCCAAGCATGTCCTTTAGGTGCATTATTATTCGCAGTATTAATGGCTGCGCCAGTTAACTGAGTGGTTGGTTTTTGAGTTTCAGGTTTATTGCTTGTTGCTGGCGCCGGGTTTTGAACAACTGTTTGCTGAGCAGCAGAAGCAGGAGACGCTAAATTGTCCTGATGCGGCCTGCCTATGACCTTTAAACCACTGGATGAATCACTTTTATTAGCAATTACTAAGCTTCCTCCACCCCCGCCTCCTCCGCCAGAATGGCTGGGTTGTGGAGTTGGTTGCGGTGCTGGAACAGGGCATGCTCCGCAGTCAGAAACGCAAGTTGAGCAGCTCTCATTTGAATCGCATGTTCCATCACCACAGAAAGAAACCTTGTTAACAGTCAAAGTTACCCTATTGGTTGAAGCAGACCTACTGCCTGAGGAAGCTGTGAATCTTATTCGCTCAGAGCCAACCCAATTAGCAGGGGCTGACAAGCTGACCATTCCAGTGCTGCTAATAACAACATTTATTGATTGCTGGCCTGTGGCGCTGAAACTCAGAGTGCTCTTCAAAGGGTCATTAAAGCATTTGCTAAGATTATAAGCATTAGCTAAATTTCCATTCACGTTCCAGTTCTTATTGCTCAAAGCGCAAGCAGTTATTGTGTCATTTAGTGGGCATGTTCCGCAGTCAGAAGCGCAAGACGAGCATGTTTCACCTGAACTGCATGTTCCGTCTCCGCAAACCGGAGAGGGCGGAGGCAACGGGCAGGTCCCGCAATCAGCAGAGCAGCTATTGCAATCCTCATTGCTGCTGCAAGTTCCGTCGCCACATACAGGAGCGGGCGGAGCACTTGAGCAAGATACTGCCCCTATGTAGCTTCCTGTACTGCTCATGCCACAGGCTGTGCCGCTGGGTTTGAATGAGGTCTTATCAGCAAGCAAAGGATTTGTAGTTTGGGCATTTTGCTGTGTTATCTTAGGATAATCTCCTGTGGATGAATACCAGAGATTATTTGTAAAGCTAGTGTCTCCAACATTACTAAAAGTCAACATGTTTCCTCCAGCATAATCAGAGATTAGATTATCTTTGAAAATAAGGTTTGAAACACCTTTTATTATGAGATCATTGTTGTAACCTCCTGCTCCTGGGGTAATGTCTTTTACAAAAGTATTGCTGGATATTGTTATATCATTATTTACTATGGCGCCTAAATTAGTGTCCACTACTTGGTTTATTTGGTTATTGTATCCTATGTTATGGTCGAACACGATTCTGTCTGAAGTATACCCGGAAACCTCTGAATTGACAGAGTATCCTATATGACATCCTTGCACATAATTGTTTTGTGCTGTACTGTCTGCGCATCCATCAAAATAGATTCCAACTTCATACATTCCATCTGGAGCTGTACAATCCCTTACATTATTTTCACGCACGTCAATATTATTAGAGTGCCATAAATTTATAGCGACTCCTCCTGAATGAAGCACTGTGTTGCTTTGGATAGTTATTTGTTGAGCGTTTGCTACCCAAATGGTTTCTCCGCCATTATGTTCAGCGTTCATTTTCAGCCCATTAGTATCAAAATATGAGTTTTCTATTGTTATACCATTTGAACTATCTATTATGATTGCGTTATTATAATTATTTTTAAAGATGCAATGTGAAAATTTTATATTGCTGCTCTGGTAAATATCAACGCCATTCTTAACTGCATTAACAAATTGTATGTTGTTCACATCAATATTATTCCTTGAGCCAAAGAAAACAATAGCACCTTGCTGGTCTATTCCTTGACCACCGCTGATTATGGGATCATTGCTGTGGTCTCCCTGACAGTTTCCATATCTGTCAAATGTTATGGGATTTCCTGTTGCACCGTTTCCTGCTCCTTGATAGTTCCATTTTTCTGTCCAGGTATCCCCGCATTTTAATCCTACCCGATCGCCAGGGTTTAAAGCCAGGGTACTAAGTTTGGCAAGGGTTTTTATGGGTGCGGCTTCAGATAACCCACTATTAGAGTCATCGCCACTTTTTGAAACATAGTAATTAGCAGCATTAACTAAATTAATGCAAACTAATGCCATAACTATCATTACCACAAATACTATTTGCTGTTTCATTTTCACATCCTCTTTCTGTTTTTTTACCAATATTTTTCCTCAAATCTGTTTTATAAGCATACTTTATTCGCTTTGAAAAAAATCTTCAATTTAATCTTTCAAAGCTTTTTAAGCCTTCAAATTAGTTGATTCTCCGGATAAGTTTCCATTTTGACCATTTATGTCTGTGACTTCTATAGTCTCATTGCCTGGCACTGTTTCAATGTCAAGTTGAGGAGCAGGAAGTTCAGCAGTTACAAAATCAGCATCATGAATTTGGAGGAGGCTTTCCACAAGAGCAACTGGCCAGCCAACTCTGAGTAATGTGCTTCTGACATGATGCTTAGAATGCCCTTTGCTAGCTGCTTTCCTGATGAAAGCGCTCAAATCAGGGTTGTAAAGACCAGGTTCTGCTGGCAATGACAATTGTTTCTTTTTGCCGCGCATGTTCTTGAGCGTTCCGTAGATGAATAGGCTGATTGCTAAGAACGCTACTATGAGCGGTGCCATTAGCAAGCTCAGCTTTGATGATTTTGTTTTGCTCGTCTTTATCTGCCCAGGAGTTTGCTGCTGTGGCTGCTTGGAATTATTTTCAGTTGGTGTTGTTTCCTGAGCATTTGTTTCTTTAGTAACTGTTGTGACTGATGTGTTGCTTGACGCAATGTTATTGCTATTATTCTGACTCTGTGTTGGAGTAACTACGCAGCTCTGAGTATTGGTTTTCTGGGCGCTGCTTGTCTTGTGAGTGCATTCCTGGGTTTGCATTCCATTCGCGCAGCTAGACCATTCGCCGCAAGTCCAATCTTTGTCAGTTGATGTGGAGCCACCACCGCCCCCTCCAGATGATGAACAGGCCCCGCAGTCAGCAGAACAGGATGAGCATGTTTCTGCTCCGTTGCATGTTCCGTCACCACAGAAAGGAGTTACAGGACAGGTTCCGCAGTCATTGCTGCAGGTAGAGCATGTCTCATTAGAATCACATGTTGAGTCGCCGCAATAAGATACTGTACTAACAGTTAAGGTTATATTATTGGCTGATGCTGACCTGCTGCTATTGGTGCTGTCTGCTGCTGTGAAGACAACATGCTCAACTCCAGTCCAGTTTACTGGTTGTGACAGGTTAACAATTCCTCCTGAGCTGATTGATACAACAATTGAACTATTACCTACTGAGCTAAAGCTTAAAGTATGGTTTAATGAGTCATTAAAGCAAGCGCTCAGGTTGTAGGCACTGGCTTGGCCCTCGTTCTCGTTCCAAGTTTTATTACTTAAAGTGCATGCTGTTATTGTGTTATTTACTGGACAAGTTCCACAATCTGCATTGCAGGTTGAGCAGCTCTCATTAGAATTGCATGTTCCATCACCGCAAGTTGGTAAAGCTCTTATTGTTAATGATGCATTATTCCACTCAGATTCATTGATGACTCCATCGTAGGAAGATTTTACAGAGCACTTCCATGTCTGGTTAGCAGCTAATAAAGATGAACTAACATTGGTTATGGTTGATAATGTGTTCTTGGTCACTGACTTGCTGCCAGAAGCGTAAAGCACTGAACCATTAAACAATCTATAATATACTGTCATGCTTGTCATAAAGCCAGTAGAGTTAGCATAACAGGATAAGTTCTCACTACTATAATTAGTACCTGCGCTAGAATTTATCTTTACCAGTTTTGTGTCTGGCAGCTGGTTGATTGTTAATGCTGATGAATTCTTTGCTGTTCCATAATCTGTTCCATCATAAGGAGTTACTTCGCACTTCCAAGTTTCTCCTTCTGTTGTGTTGCCTGCATTAACAGAATTAGTTGTTAATGCAGAAACTAAAGATGAGTTCCTGAACCACCTGTAATTATTAGTTACAGGATCTCCGTCAGCATCAGCAGTTGATTGATTGTAGCAGGTTAATGTGGCATCTGTTGTGTTGTAAGGATTATCACTAGCATTCAAAATCGGAGTAGACTGCGTAGGAGGATTATTTACAGGCGGACAGACACCACAGTCAGCCTCGCAAGTTGAGCAAGTCTCATCTCCATTGCAACTGTCATCTCCGCATTCTGGAGAAGAGCCACCTGCACAAGGCAAGGCACCTACAAAGCTGCCTGTTGATGACATGGTACAAGCAGGACTGTTATTAACAGGGCGATAGTCATCAGTATTTATATTATTGAAGATGACATAATAGGTTTGACCGTTAGTATCATAACCATAAGATTTCCAAGTGCTAAAAGTAATATCAGAAGAATTAACACTGAAATTTCTTCCAATAGTGCTATTCCAAGTATTATAATCAGAAACAAAGCCAGTGCTGCTTGCTAATGTGGCTAAAACCCCGCTATTTGTAGTGTAATTATTTATGATAATGTTATCTTTAAATGTTAGATTGCTAAAGTATCTTAACATCACCTCCTGATATTCACCTGCCGTATAGGCATCCATGAAAAAGGTGTTGTGACTAACATTAATGTTATAATTCGTTATGCTCCCTTGGTTGCCATCAACCCACGAACCACTAGCGCATTTGCTAACCACATTATAAATGAAAGAGACATTATTGCTTGTTGAACCAGTTATTTCAGCATTAACATCCAAGCCTGAAGCGCCACAGCTAATTATGACATTGTTTTGAGTTAAAGTATTATTGCAGCCATCAAAATAAATAGCTCCTCCACCCTGGCTAATATTATATTGCCCAGATTCATAATCCCGAATCGTATTATTTTCAACTAAGCCGCCGTTTGTATGGAAATAATTAATTCCAACATTTCTTGGATGAATTAAAGTGTTATTGATAATCTTGACATTATCCACATTTCCAATGAAAATATTTTCTCCTTGAGCATTTCTTCCTTTAGGACTGCCTCTCTGACCGTCTCTGTAAAAAGTGTTATTAAAAATATACCCGCTAGTCTGAGAATTATCCCCATCATATTCTAGCGCTTTGTTCCAAGCATATTTAAAATCACAATTAGTAACATTTCCATTGTTGACAAGCCAGAATACTACTCCAACATCATCTTGAGTGTAATCAAATTCCAAATTATCAAGAACCAAATCATTTACATTATTTCCAAACCAGAATGAGTTATATCCGCCGCCCATGGACTTATTAATGTTGCTCATCTCAACACCATTGCCTGCAGAACCCGGATTACCAGAACTCAAATAAATCTGCATTGCGGACAGAGTATTATTCCAGAAATAATCCCAATCAGTTCCTAATCCTGAAAAGCTTGCCTTCCTAGTTCCTGGAAGGCTATCTCCTGAAGAAGTGTTATACCATATAACTTCACTTTTTCCATAAAGACTGCAATTGTATGTATAAATATTAGCGCTTGTTAGATTCCAACAGCTTGAATTACTACCATTAACACTGGCATAAAATGCTGGTTTGTTACCTGAGCCATAAGCAGTATAAGTCACTCCTGTTTTAGTCATGTTAAGAGTTTCGCGCCAAATATCTCCTCTCTTGAAATAAGCCGTGTCATAAGCACTTGTGCTATTCTGGACTTTTGCTAAACTCTTCCAAGGAGTATCACTGCTTGTTCCGTCATTAGTATCACTGCCTGTTGTGCTACTAACATAATAAGTATTGCCGGGTCCACCTACGGGCATTCCAGTAATGCTCGGTCTGTTGAGGAGGAATGGTGTTGCCAGAATTACTGCTAATAATATGATAGCGCTTGCAAACACCGCAGTGTCTTTCTTCTTCTGCCTAGCTTTTTCCTTATTATAGGCATAGATTGCTTTTTCAACATCGCTCGCCTTGTAGCTGTGCTTTGTAATCAGGTCTAGTCTTATCTGGTTGAGGGATTCGCCTTTATTCAGGCGAGTGTTAAAGTATCTGCTCCATTTCCTGATTAGTTCTTTACTTTTCATTTTCTCCTCTTTTTTTCCTTGCATTGTGATAGGTCAGCCAGATGGTCCTGTATTTTCTGCCCAGCAGCTCAGAGATTTGCTTGATGCTCAATCCTGCTTCGTCTTTCAGGTAAAGGACCAGGCTTTCCAATGGTCCAAGTTTCCTGTCTGAGAAAATATTGGCTGGTACAGGGTGTTTCTCGTCTTTTAGAAAGAATTTTTCCTTGTGCTTCTGTGCAGCATCATTGTAAGCGCTCCAGATTGTCCTCTCGTCCCTGTTGAGCAATTGAGCTATCTCAATGTAACTCATGGAGAAATTTTCCTTGAGGCATTTGACTAGTGTTTCAAGGACGCCTAGTTTTCTCTGGGCGAAAAGCCCAGCAGGGAACAGCAGGTGCTCTTCCTTTACTTTTTCTTCTTTGTAGATGTCGATGAAGGATTCAAGGGCTATCAGAAAATCATCGTCTCTAGCAGAATCTCCCAGAATTTCACTTATCCTTTGATAACGCGTATCTGTTTCTGTCAATCTAGTATATCTTTGTGGCTACTGGTATTTAAATGTTTCTATTTAGGTAAGTGGTATGGCTTAGAGAATATTTGGAGGAGGATGTATTTCCTTCAAGGCGAAGACTTTATTAATCTAGCTAATGCCCCAGATTAAATAGGAAGATTTATAAACAAATTATTATTTTCATAATCAGCAAGTAGTGAATAACCGGGGATTTTGATTAGTTTAAAATGGAATACAAACGAATGTTCAAGGATGGAATCCATTTATTCTCAGGACAGGTCGGAACTGTAATAGTAAGCATAGCCAGCCTGATGATTCTAAGTAGGATTCTCACCACAGAACAAATGGGAAAATACTCTTTGTTCCTTATGATAGTCAATCTGGCATTAATTGTCGGGCTTAACTGGTCAGACTCCTCAGTTGTCAGGCATGGAAGAGAAGAATATGTCAACACCAAGAAGATAAACCAGTCATTCTGGGCGAGAATGTACCTTTTTGTTCCTGTCATCATCGTCTTTGTCCTGCTTTTTGCTCTTTTTAACAAGCAAATTACAGCATACATAGGAATCAGTTCGAACCTTATAATCTTGTTGGTAGTGTTGTTTGTTCTTAACGGATTGCTGAACTTCATCACCTACATCTACCAGAGCACTGACAGGATGAAGAAATCCGCTTATGTCCTGCTATTGCAAAAAATATTTTATCTAGCTTGCTTGGCTCTGCTTTTTTTGAATATTTTCAAGACCAGCCTAACTCTTGTCTTTATCTTGATAAACATAAGCTTCCTGCTTGCAGTAATCATCAATCTCATAACCTTTGACTTCAGCAAGATAAGACCCTACACCTTTAACAAGGAATACTTCAAGAAGATATGGGCTTATTCTTGGCCTCAGTTCATAGGCTTCCCAGGAATTTATATCATCAACTATGTTGACCTGTTTGTCATAAAAAAATACATGACTCTCAGCGACGTTGGAGTGTACAATATAGCCTATAGTGCATTCCTGAATGTGGCAGCTTTTACAATGATCATCTATGTAGTTACAATGCCATTAATAGTCGAGTACAGGACCAAAAAGAAATTCGGCATGATTAAAAAGCATATCCAGAAAACACCTCTGGCAATCTTCCTCTGGGCTGTGCTGGCAATAATTGGCTTGTTCATCTCAAAATACATAATCCCATTAATCTTTTCATCCAAATACACAGGCTCAGTGCCATCATTCAACATCCTCCTCATAGCCAGCATATTCTACTTCGGCGCAATATACCTGCTTCCGATTGTAAATGCCTTTGACCTAATACTCTACTCCCAGATATTCAACCTTATCAGAGCAGGAGTGAACATAGCAGGAGACTTCCTCCTAGTGCCTAAGATAGGCATCATAGGAGCTGCATATGCAACCCTAGCCTCATACTTTGTCGGGCTAACCTTAACCATCATGCTGTTGGTCTACAAGAAAAAACTAATAATGGGACAAACATTGACTTCAAAATGAAAATAAACAATCAAATAGAAATAAAAGGAAGCTTTGTAAAACAGAAGAATAGCAAGAATAAATTTATCTATAAAGATGACAGGATAATCTGCAAAAGAAAAGGCAGCATCGTAGAATTAAAAGGCAATGCAGTCCTCATCCAAGCAGATGTAACTGGCATTGACAAGGTATTCTTTGAGATAAAAAACAATAAAGTAAGGATATCGAATGTATTCAAGGACTTTCTGGATAATGAAATCAATAACGAGTTCATGGAGATACAGACAAAAAAAGGATATGTTCCTTATCCATTCACCCTGCTGAAGAACGTGAGAAAGGCGCCTCCAGGTTTGGTTACCATTATCAAGCTTGATAAGCTGGATAAAAACAGAAAAGCATGCTTATGCTACGAGAAAAGCAAAGAGCTGAAGATTTTTGCAGTCAACAAAAAATTCAATAAGAAAAATTTCAGAAAAGAATTCAGCAAGCTGCTGGCAGAGAATGCCAAAGACGTAAAAGGACTGGTTTCCTCATTCAGCGGGGGATTTGACAGCTTGTTCCTGACCACTATTTACAAGGACAAGATTAAGCACTTCCTGCATTTTTCCGAGGATAATGAAGTAAAGATTGATTATTACAAGAGCATCTTCAAGAACATCAGCTGGACCATAGCTGGCAATGATGAGAAGTTCTCTGAAAAGGATAGGCGTAGCTACTTTGAATCAGCAGATGAGCCTTGCTGCGACCCATCAGGATTTGCAGAATACCTGATGATTAGGAAGCTCGCGGAAAACAAAAGAGCAAAGAAGTATCCTGTCATGAACGGCCAATCCTGCGATGGGATTTTTGGGAATGGGAGGAAATATTTTCAGGAGTTCGCAGCCAGTAAATTACCCTCATTATTAAGGAATAAAATGCCTGGTAAGTATGCGGTGGACAACTGGTTATTCTCCCACTTGTACACTTACAGCGTAGACACTAAAAGGAGATTTATTGAATTTTATCTTTCTAATTATCATCTTGATAATATAAAAGCTGATGAGTTTAAAGGCATATATGAGACTTACCTGGAGTCAATTGCAAATGACTCAACCAATTTTTTTGCAGCTTTAGTGATCATGCTTCGTTATTCTGTTTATGAGCTTGAAAAAATTAAAACCGCTGCTAAGGCATTTAATGTTAAATATTATCTTCCTTTTATGTCAACAAATGTAATTCGGCATGCTTTTTCAATACCTGCTAAATATAAAATAGGATTCAAAATTGGGAAAAGAATATTAATTGACTCATATTCGCAAATCGGAAAAATTAACTTTGTTTCCAGAGATTTTGTTCCTCAGAAATTAAAAGAAAAGTTCATTGGTGAGAGCATAACCGAGGCAAAATACAGAAAATATTATATTAACAACTGGATAAAATACAATAAAGGGATATGAAATGACCGATGTGCTGATTGCAATTGATAGTTTTCCGCCAGATTTTACTGGCGCAGGCCTACGCGCATTAAGGATGTGCGAGAGAATTAGTAAAAAGAGCAAGGTATCTTTCAAAGTATTATGCCGAAATAAACGCAATATTAGAGAAACCACGGGCAATCTTGAAGTTCAAAGAATGAAGACAATAAAAGAACAAGGAATTTCTTTTCCGTTTTACCTCTTTCAGACACTGTGGAAAACAAATCAGTACTTAATAAAAAATAGAAAGCAAATAGATATCATACATTTCTTTTCATTCTCCTGGATGAACAGGCTCATTATGCTTTCCAATACCTTGTTCTACAAGAAAAAAACCATACTTGAAGTAACGCTTGAAGGGTATGATGACCCAACAAGCCTAATTAGCACAGGAAAAAGAAATAAATTAATGAAATACCTTACAAAATTCCTCTTAAAAAGAATTGATTTGTTTATTGCGCCCTCAAAGAAAAGCGTGGAATCATGCTTAGCTCAGGGCATAAAAGAAAATAAGGTTGTGATTATGCCTCGACCTGTGGATGAAAAAACTTTTGCTTCTATTCCGTTTAGCAGAAAGAATAAATTGAGAAAGAAATTAGGGCTGCCAAACAAATTTATCCTACTGAACATTGGTATGATGTATCCGCGTAAGAATCAATTATTCTTGATTAAATGCTTAGAATTACTGCATGATCAGAATATTATCTTAGTCCTTATAGGCCCTACAGATAAGGGAGAAGAGAACAGAGAGTATTATGCGAAATTAAAAAAATATGTTTCAGATAAGAGTCTGAAGAACAATGTCATATTTCTGAATGAGAAGAAGAACATAAACGAGTACTTGCTTGCTTCCGACCTTTTCGTATTCTCTTCTCTGGCAGAAGGCTTTCCAAATGTAATTGTTGAGGCGATAATGTCCGGCCTCCCTTTTGTTACTCTTCAGCTTGATGTAATTGAAGACTTCCTTAGCTCTGAAATTGGCGTGATGATAAATAATATTGATAAAACAGAGGTGAAGTCTCAACAGGAGTTTGCTCATGTCATAAAGCGAATATATAATAAAAAGATAGTGCTTAATCGTAATCAAATCAGGAAGTATGGCATAAAATTATTTTCAGCTGAAAAGATTGATAATATGTACCTGGAGTTTTATAGCAATCTAGTACAAAAATGAGAAATCACTGAGAGGTAAGCGCGCAATGGTTAAATTCAAAGTAAACGGCTTTTTTGTCTTCTTGTTCGTGTTAAACATGTTGCTAATCTTTTTAAGAATTAGCATCGGTGACCCTGCTGCGTTCCAAGGAAACTTATTTAGTACCTTGCTCTTTGGTGTTATTTTCATCAGCTTACTAATTACTCTTGCTCTAAAGAAATATGATTATTTCATTTTAATATGGATTTCATTTTATTTTGCGTGCCCCATTATTAAGTTGCCCTTTACGCCAATAGGCAGCTTGGGATTATTAAACGGCATTTTCATACCTTTGATGCTAATAATCTCTTTCAATCCAAAGAATAAATACTACCTTACTATTGTTACCTTGATAGTAATATCAATATTAAATCTGGCGGATGTATCTTTGAGACTGATGCTTTCAAGAATCTTTGAATTTACAGCGCCGCTCATTTTTTTCTACTTTGTTTTCAAGAAATGTAAAAACATAGAATTAATTATGGGAGGAATCATATTTGTTTCGCTTATTAATGTTCCTCTCTCAATCTATGAACTTATTACAAAAGCGTCCTGGGGAGCCTTTGTAGACTGGCGTGGAATAAGAATTATGGGTAACCTATTCCACCCGAACAGCTATTCTATGTATTTGCTACCCTGTATACTGCTGCTATACGCTTCATTGAGAACTAAATTTAACAAGCATCATTTCATTTTTTTCATAACCTTATTAGCTATGAATATTCTTGCTTTCTCAAGAATTGGATTGCTGTCGCTCATTGTCAGCTTGATTGTGTTTGAAGCAATATTCAAGCAGGGCCTTAAACTGAATCCAAAAAAATTCTTTTTGCTAGCTCTATTAATCTTGGCAGTCATAGCCTATAACCTTATCGGCATAAGTGAATCGCATCTTACAGTAGGCACGCTCAGCGAGAGAACTTCCATCTGGAAATCAATTGCTCCCTACCTGAAGGGAAATCTAGTATTCGGAAATGGCTTAGGAAGTTATGAATTGTATAGGAGCCGAATCATTTACTCTTTATCTCCGCATAATGTATACTTATCAATACTTTTTGACCTCGGAATCATTGGATTGATTATTATCCTATTTTTTATTATAAACATAATGATAGACTTATTTAAGAGGATTAGAAAGACGAAAGAATGGCATCTAACTGAATTGGGAGTTGCTTTAGTAATCGGATTAATGATCTTTTCCTTTACAGATGGTGCACCTTTCTCTCAAGTGGATTCATTAAATTCATGGATTTTACTAGGATGTTGTCTGATATATTCTATAAATATTAAAAGCGATAATAAAAAGAAGGATGTAACAGAACCATTAATAAGAGAGGCCTGATAACATGGAAAGGATGAAAAATACGAGAAAAATAAATATTTTGTTCTTATTACCTAAAGCCATACAAGGCGGTGCAGAAACCCAACTTTTATATCTAATCCGAGGATTGAATAGGAACAAGTTCAATCTTTACTTGGGGTTTCTTTATGAATTTAATGAGATGAAAGAAGATTTTAATAAGATAAAGGATTTAAAGATTATTAACTTTAAAAAGAAAAATTCCCTTGACTTATCAATATATTTTAAAATTGCACAATTTATTAGAAGGGACGATATTGACATAGTTCATGCCTTTCTTGGAACTCATCATGCTTACTTATCAGCACTTCTCGCTGGTAAGGCAGTGCCTGTTGGAGGAATTATGGGCGCGCATGATAAAGAACCTCCTTTTGCTGAAAGAGTTCAAGACATCACACTTGGCAAATTTTTTACACGGCTCAATAATTTAGTTTTAGTCTCCTGTAGTTATGCTGGAGAAGAAGACTATATAAAAAAAGGCTTCCCTGCTGAATCAGTGTATGCTATCCCAAATGGCATAGACTATGACAGATTTGCTGAGGGTTCTAAAAACCAGGTAATCAAGGAGTTTAATTTAAAGGATAAAGTGGTGTTAGGAATAGTGGGAAGGCTGGTTGAAGTAAAGAATCATGATAAATTGATTCGCATGTTTAAGGAGCTCACAGTTAAATATGACAATATTGTTCTTTTAATTGTTGGTGCAGGACCCTTAATGGAGAGCCTTAAAAAGCTCGCTGAAGAATTAGAGTTGACAAGAAAAGTAATTTTTACCGGGAACCGAAAGGACATTCCGGATTTGCTAGCTGCGATGGATATGTTTGTATTTCCTTCGCTTACAGAAGGCTGGCCGAATTCTGTTGGCGAGGCTATGGCTGCTGGTATACCAGTTGTTTCTTTTGATGTAGGAGATGTTAAAAAAGTAATTAGGAATGGTTTTGATGGTTTTATTGTTGGAAAAGATATGAACAAGCTTATGAAAGTGGCTGAAAATCTAATTGAAAATCCGCGTCTGAGAAAGCGCGTAGGAGAAAATGCCAGAAGTAAGATAAAGAATAATTTCTCAGTTGAGCGAATGGTAAGGGAATATGAGACTTTTTACGTAAAACAATTAGAAAAAAGGTCTTAGAGAAGACAAAAAACTATTAGTTAAGATGAAGAAAAAATAACCGGCGAGTTTTAAGATGACAAGAAAAAAAGAAAGTTTTATTAGTATCATTGTAATATTCAAAAATGAGCAACAATATATTGGAGATTGTATTCATTCAATCCTCTCTCAGAGATACGAAAATTTTGAGTTAGTTCTTTACAATGATAATTCTACTGATAATTCTGCAGATATTGTCCGTGAGTTTAAAGATAAAAGAATAAAATATTATCAGAATAATTTCTCTCAGGGGATAGCTATTACGAGGAATAATGCTTTGAAAAAAACGCACGGTAAGGTCATCTTTTTTACTGATGCAGACTGCATTGTTGATAAGAATTGGGTCACACAAGGAATTAGGTGTTTATCCAAGGGTTACGTTGGTGTTGAAGGTAAGACAGAATATATTGCCAAAAAAACCACGATTGTTGATAAGATAGTAGAGAATAAAACTGGCGGGGGCTATATGACTTGCAATATGTGTTACAGAGCTGAGACTCTAAAAGAGATAAATGGATTTAATACTAACTTTGAAAATATGATGGAAGACCTAGAATTAGCATTTAGAGTTATGAGATGCGGAAAGATTACGTTTAACCCGAAGATGAAAGTCACACATCAAAGAAAATTCTGGACTTTTTCAAGTATGATAACCAGGTTCAAAGAGCAGGGAAGAGCCAACGTGCTAATGCATAAAATGTATGGAGATAGCAGGTATATTAGAATGAGAATCGTCTTCCCAACACATTTATTAGTAATAATTTTACCCCCATTATTAATTATTAAGGCAATGAAAGATGGGGTTGACAGCCTTAAAGGAGTCAAGATTTTGTTAGTCACCTATCTGGCCTATGTGGTTGAGAGAATAAGCATATGGAAAACCAGCATGAAAGAAGGTGATTTTATTTTATAGACATTATACGTAAAGGGAAATAACATTTAGGTGAAAAAAATGCGAATATTAATTGTGGATAAGTATCATTATTTTAGAGGCGGGGCAGAAACGCAGATGTTTGCTTTAGCTGAGCTTCTTCAAAAACACGGTCATGAAGTTATTCACTTCTCTATGCATCATCCAAAAAATTTAAAGTACAAATACGAAAAGTTTTTTGTCCCGCACATAGATTTTTTTGATGAGCTGAAAAATAAGACCATCAAATCAAGACTTAAGGTGTTAAAGAATATGTTTTATTCCATTCCAGCCAGAAAGAAGTTTAGAGAAGTCCTTGATTTTTTCCAGCCAGATATAATTCACATTCATAATATTCATAAACATCTAACTATCAGCATTCTGTATGAGGCAAAAAAAAGAGAAATTCCTGTTATTTGGACATTGCATGATTATACCTTACTTTGCCCCAACTATGTTTTTTTATCACATAATAAAATATGCGAACGATGTAAAAACAAGAATTATTTGGCGCCAATCATTGAACGCTGCGTAAAAGATTCTTTTCAGGCAAGTTTTGTTTCTGCTTTTGAAAAGTTTTTTAATGACTTGTTAGGGATTGATAAAAAAGTTGATGCTTACATTTCGCCCAGTATATTTTTGAAAAATAAATTTGTGGAATTTGGATTCGATAAAAAGAAAATATACTATTTACCTAATTTTCATTCGGTTTCAAAAGAAAAGATTAAGAAAAAGTTTTCAGAAAAGTACTTTTTATATTTTGGGAGATTGAGCTGTGAGAAAGGTATTAGTACTCTCTGTGAAGCAGCAATTAAATCAAAAATTAATCTGAAGATTGCTGGAGAAGGTCCTTTGCGAGCAGATCTCGAAAAAGAATTTAGCTCTAAGAGAATTTCTTTTTTAGGCTACAAACAAGGTAAAGATCTGGAGAAGATAAGGAAAAATGCTTGGTTTTCTGTTTTGTCTTCCCAGTGCTACGAAAATAATCCTTTTTCAATAATAGAATCATTTTCTGATGGCGTTCCTTCAATAGGATCGAATATAGGCGGAATCCCTGAATTGGTCCGAAACAATGTGACTGGTTATTTGTTTGTTCCTAGGTCAATTAATGATTTGGCAAAAAAATTAAGAATGGCTAATGCTTTAAATATGAAGAAAAGGAATAAATTAAGTATTAATGCAAGAGAATTTATTAGGACTAATTATGATCCTGACCAGTATTACCAAAAATTAATGATAATTTATCATAAGTTAATAAATGAAAAAAAATGGGAAAATGAAGCTTAATTCGATAATGAAAAAATTAATTGCGGTAGCATGTAATTATTCTGGAGTGTTAGATTTATCTAATAAGTTTAGTAATAAGAATAAAATAATTATACTCTTATATCACCAGGCAAAACAGGATAAATTTAAGCATCAAATGCTTTATCTTTTACAAAATAATTATAAAATTATCAGCATAGATGAAGCAGTCAAAAGGATAAAAACTGATAAAATTAATGGAAATGAACTGGTGATAACTTTTGATGATGGCTACAAAAATAATTATGCTGAAGTTTATCCGGTTATGAAATCTTTTCACTTTCCCGCAACCATATTTTTAACATCATCATTAATTGGAGAGAAAAAATATGCGTGGTGGGACGCTATCGAAATTTTCTTAAATCAATATAAAAAAAAACATTTTAGAATTGAGATTAATAAAAAGCAATATTCATTCAGCACCTCGAATAATCATCAGAAAAATAGATCTGCGGATTTATTAAGAAAAATTTTGAAGAGATCTGACGACGAGGTAAGAGAGAAAATATTGCATTCTATCTTAAGAGGAATTAAGAATGGAAGGATAAGTCGAGATAAGAATTACTCTTTTATGAGCTGGGAAGATGCCAGAAAAATGCTTGGCCTGATTAGTTTTGGGGCGCACTCTGTGACGCATCCTATTCTTACTAACTGTAAAACAGAAAAGATGAGGTCAGAAATAGTTAATTCAAAAAAAGACATAGAAAAGAAACTTAAGATTAAAGTTTCTGGCTTTTGCTATCCTAATGGAGATTTTAATGAAAATGTTAAGTCTATGGTTAAAAAGGCAGGTTTTGAATATGCATGTTCAACAAAACTAGCGCACTGCAGCTCTCATGAGAATCTTTATGCGCTTCCAAGAGTTCCAATAGACATAAATGATGATATTTTGGTGTTTAAATTAAAACTTTCGCCAATATGGCTGGTGATAAAATGAAAATTTTTCAGCATTTAATGGAAAAGAGCAGGTTAAGGAAGCATGAGCAGTTCATGGATTTCTGCAAGCCGACCAGCAAAGACAAAATTCTTGATGTGGGTGTCCAGAATGATGAGTACAAGGAGTCTGATAATTTTCTTGAGAGAAAATATCCTTACAGGACAAATATCACCGCCTTGGGTGTGGAAAAGTTAAAAGATTTCTCTAAAAGATATCCTGAAGTAAGAGCAGTCACTTATGGTGGCAAAATATTTCCTTTTAAAAATAAATCATTTGATTTTGTATGGAGCAACGCAGTCCTAGAGCATGTTGGCAAGAGGCTTAGGCAGGAACTTTTTATTTCAGAAATGCTGAGAGTGGCAAAAAGAAAAGTTGTCTTCACCACCCCCAACAGGAATTTTCCAGTAGAGCTTCATACCAAGCTTCCTTTTGTTCACTGGTTAAAGAAAGAAAATGCTGACAGGATTTATACAAAATTAGGAAAGAAATGGGCTACCGGAGATTACATGTATTTATTAAATAAAAAAGATTTGGTCGCTTTATTGATTGGAATGAATAAGAAATATTTTTTTGAGTATAAGATTGTAAACAATAGAATGCTGGGATTTACTGCAACCTTTACAGTGCTGGTTAACAAAAAATGAAACAAAGTAAGCAGATTAAGAAAATAAGAATTGCAATGATTGGCTTGAGAGGCATTCCTGCTAAGTCAGGTGGAGTAGAGAATGTAGTTGAGAACCTGGCTCCGCTTCTTGTTAAGCTGGGTGCTGACGTAACAGTTTACTGCAGGAATCCTTATTGCGGGGAAAGGCCAGCTTCTTTCAAAGGAGTTAAGCTAAGATACTTGCCGACCATAAACACCAAGTATACTGAAGCTTTGGCTCATTCTTTCCTATCAACATTTGATGTCTTGTTCAGGAAGTATGATATAATTCATTATCATGCCATGGCTAATGGTCCTTTTGCAATCATCCCAAGGCTTACTGGTAAAAAGACTGTTGTGACTCTGCACGGTTTGGATTGGCAGAGAGAAAAATGGGGAAAACTGGCAAAAACTTATATCAAGCTTTCAGAGAGAATGATTTGCGCTTTCCCTAACAAAGCAATTTCTGTATCCAATAAAATCAAGGATTATTATAAGGACAAGTACAACAAGGAAGTTGTTTTCATTCCTAACGGCGTTGATATCATCAAGCCAAGACCAATTTCGAATCTTAAAAAATTTGGATTAAAAAAGGATAATTACATCTTATTCCTAAGCCGTATTGTGCCTGAGAAGGAAGTTCACACATTAATCCAGGCTTTCAAAAAAATTAACAATAACTTAAAACTGGTTATTGCTGGTGACGCCACGCACACAGAAGCTTATCTTGAAAAAGTCAAGAAGCTTGCTGGCAATGATAAGAGAATTATTTTCACAGGTCCATTGTATGGCAATGATAAAGCTGAGGCTTTCAGTAACGCCCGCTTCTTTGTTCTTCCTTCAACAATTGAAGGCATGCCTATAGTATTATTAGAAGCTATGAGCTTTGGCATCTGCCCATTAGTTAGCAACATCAAGGAAAACAGGGACGTTATTAAGAACTCAGGTTTCTCTTTCAAGGTTAGAGACGTGAATGATTTGGAATCCAAGATGGAATTTCTTATCAAGAATCCTGCTAAGGCTAAAAAGCAGGGAAGGCTTTGCAAGGTAATAGTAAAGAAGGATTATCAATGGGAGAACATTGCAAAAAAGACTTTAGAAGTTTATAATGAGGTTTTGAAATAATATGGCTTGGCTTAATATTGAAAAAAACATTAAGTACTTTTTAATCAAGGTAATTAGCTTAATAGCTCTCATCTTCCTGACCAGGGTTATCTTCCAGTTTCCGATAGAATACTTTAACATAAAGATTTTCCAGCAGACTGCTGCCAATATATTATTCAACAAGATTGCTGGATTGGAAATTGTTGCTTTGGTTGGCTTTTTCTTTGGATTATATTATAGGAAGCAGATTAGCAAGCTTGAGCATCCCAGGTTCAATTGGAAGAAATCCCTTTTATTCCTGATAATGGCAGAGTTTATGGTTGCGATTTACTATCTTGTCCGTGCCTCAACTAATTATTTCAGCATAACAGGAGGATTGATTCTTTATGCAATACAAGCAGCCATCTTCCTAGCCTTAGCAATTGCTTTCATCTTTTTTTCCATTGCAGTCTTTGACAAGGATTACTTGAAGCATTTCATAAAAGCTTTTAAGAAAGAATTAATAATCGCAGCCATCCTAGCAGCTGTCCTGTACCAGCTGCTCATATTCTTCCAGAACCAATGGTTCTTCTTTTCAGAAGGAGTATCTATTATCCTTTACAAGCTATTATCATTATCTTATCCAATTGTTTATTACATGAGCAAAGGAGTTCCTATATTGAAGATTGGCTCTTTTGGCGTGGCTATCGGAGCTCCTTGCTCTGGAATTGACTCGATGTTCTTGTTCACAGCTTTCTTTGCAGCCTTGTTCGCGCTTGACAAGGATAGGATAAAAAAAGGCTTGTGCATATTGATGTTCATCATCGGCCTTATAGGCGTGTACTTTGTTAATGTGCTCAGGCTCTTCCTGCTCATACTGGCAGGAATATATATCTCGCCCAGGTTTGCTGTCGGGTTGTTCCACACCAATGCCGGCTGGGTCTTCTTTATAGTTTACTTCCTGTGCTATTACTTGATCATAAAAAAATTTATATACAAACCTGGAATACCAAAACCTTCAAGGAAGAAGGTGAAAAAATGAAGAGCAGATTCCTGAGCGGAAAGAAATACTTGTTCACCCTTGCGCTGTACTTGTTTGACGTCCTGGCATTCATCCTATCAATATTTCTCACAGCTACGATGCTAAGGCTTAACCTCACTACTTCTTTCTTCATGAGATTCTTCCTGTTTACCCTTCTGATCCTGGTAGTCAACTATTCTGCCTATGGATTGTACAAGGACAAAAGAAATCTTTTCAATGACAATGATTTCATGAACTTATTTTATTCAATAATGATTACATGGTTCGTGATTGCTATTTTCATCCTGATGTTTGATCCTCGCACAGGCTTGCCATTGGTAGCTCTCACTGTAACTTTGCTTTTAACCCAGGTGATAACATCAGTTGCAAGGCTTGCCCTCTCCACAATAATGAAGATTTTCAGGAGAGCAGGCTATGACAAGAAGAGAACCTTGTTCTTCGGCAGGGAGAATGAGGAGCTGATTCAGAAAATCAAGGAGAACCCTGCTCTGGGCTATGTAATAGTAAAGGTGACTGATGATTTTGAAACCTTGAAGTCATACCTTGAAAGGGCAGACATAGTCTTCCTGACCAAGGACAAGATAGACGAGAAAATGCTTGAGCTCATCATTGCCAATAACAGGATTAACTGGAAAATTGTCTCATCAGTCCTCAACCTGGTATTTGAGCCGGTGGCTTTTGATGAGTTTAGGGACTATCCTATAATTAACATTTCGTCGTCAGGAATCAATAGAGGCTACCTTTCATTTAAGAGATTTCTGGACATCTTACTTTCAGGCCTAGCCCTGATTATTTTGTCACCCTTATTTTTACTGATTGCAATCATAATAAAAAGAACCATGCCCGGTCCTGTGTTCTTCAAGCAGGAAAGGCTGGGCAAGAACCTCAAGCCGTTTGTGCTCTACAAATTCAGGACCATGATAATGAATGCTGACGAGCAGAAATCAAAGCTCATGAAAAAGAATGAGGTGAAGGGCTTGTTCAAGATGAAGGACGACCCGAGGGTGACCAAGTTCGGAAAATTTCTTAGGCGCTCAGGCATTGACGAGCTTCCGCAGATAATCAACATCTTCAAGGGAGAAATGTCTGTAGTTGGCCCAAGGCCTCATCTGCAGAGTGAGCTGGATAATTTTAAGGGCTGGAGAAGGGCGAGGTTTAATGTCAAGCCTGGATTGACAGGCATGTGGCAGGTTAATGGCAGGCATGAATTGAATTTTGACAAGGCAGTGCTCTATGACATCTATTATACCCAGCATTTGTCATTATTCCTTGACCTGTCCATAATATTAAAGACTGTTCCTGCGATTGTGATGAACAGAGGCAGGTTCTGAGGTTTTGACTAGTTTATCATACTTCGTCCTATTTTTTCCTATTTTTATCCTTTAGCAGTGATAAAATAGAAACCTTTATAAATAAAAAAGCATTTCCTCTCATAAAACTTGCAACAATTAATTATAAGGATTAAATAATAAAAATAAGAATTTAATAATAAAATATTGGGGGATGAAAATGAACAAGACACCAATTGTATTTTTAGTGTTGGCAGTATTGACAGTTTTTCTGGTAAGCGCTATTGAGTCGCCTTTCGAGATTTCAAATAAGGATTGGGGGAGCACTTACTTTACCATTTCTGGAAAAGTAAATGATGCTGTAAATAAGCCGATTATTCCTTTATGCGATGGCAAGGCCATTGATATGGGCGGAATAACTACCAATGTTGGCAGTGATGGAAAATTCTCTCTCACCATTGGCTATGATCAGTGCGCAGTCGGCCACCTGATATCATTCCAGTGCAACGGCGCTACAAGCGACCCGATAACTGTTGAGTTAGGAAGTGGTGACGGCGGCAAGGTGTACAATGATGAATCTGGCTCAGGCTCAACAGAGCTTGTTGGTGTAGAATCACTTATTGTTGGCGGAGACCAAACATCAGGCGTGCCAGAGTTCTCACTCCTGACCATGGCTATTGCAGTCATTGGCGTTGGATTGGGGCTTGCATTCTTGAGAAAGCACTAAGCCTAAAGTTCTTTATTTTTATTTATTTTATTTATGATTTAGAAAAAAACACAAACATTTAAAAATTAGGGCGAAATCGCAACTAAAAGATGACGAATACAACCGATGAGGAAGTTGAATTATCTTACTACTATAATATATTAAGGAAAAACTGGTTGTTAGCCCTCATCATATTTCTCATAGTAATGGGAGCAGCCATTGCATACACGCTTACTGCACCAAAAATCTACGAGGCAAAAAGTTTAGTCCTTGTAACTAGTCAAGACCAGACTTCATATCTTCTGGAAGGCTCAATAGCAACCATCCCTACAGCAGGAGTGGATATTGAAACGCAGAAAGAGATTATTACAAGCTCCAGTGTTCTCAACCCAGTATATGAGGAATTCGGAACAACAGGCTACAAAGTAAGCGTTGATTCAGCCGCTGGCTCCAGCGTGCTTGAGATAAAAGTAGACTCACAGAATGTGTTAGCAGCTATGAGGATTGCAAACAAAATAGCAGAATCATATGTTAATTATACCACAGAATCTAAGAAGCAGGATGCTATGGATGTCAACAACTTCATAGCTGAGGAGCTGGCACTGTACAAGCAAGAATTGGATGTGCTGAACCACCAGATACTTGCCTATGGCAATGCCACCAATGTAAGCAAGCTTATAGGGGAGAAACTGTTCACCTACCAAAGCCTTCAGCAATCCCTAGATGCAAAGCAAAAACTTTACAATTATTTATTATCAAGAGCAGAAGAAGTAAGCATTGTTGCAAAGGAGAAGAGCGGCAACATCAAGATTGTTGAGCCAGCCACCATTCCAAAACATCCTATAAGCCCGATTGTGCCATTATACCTGGCAATTGGATTCATATTAGCAATAATAATCAGCTCAGCAGCAGTCTTTATCAAGGAGAACCTCAAGGACACATTTAAGTCATTAAAGGAAGTTGAGGATTCGCTTGGCCACATAATCGGCGTAATCCCTCAGATCAAGAGAGGCGAGTACTCTTCAGAAAGAAAGGTGATGAGATTTATCAAGAATCCATCATTCCACCGTGTCAAAGGAGCAGGCGGAGAGAACAAGGAATACTTCCTTGTAGACCCTGAATCAGAAGGGCCATTTGCAGAAAGCATTCGCATGCTCAAAACCCGCGTATTGTTCTCAATCAAGGAAAAGAACATTAAGCTCATATCTGTAAATTCTCCTCAGAAAAACGATGGAAAGACCCTTATGGTCCTCAACCTCGGATTGGAGCTTGCACAGGAAGGCAAGAAAGTACTCTTGATAGACGCTAACATAAGAAATCCTTTGCTGGACAAAGTCCTGCTGGGGGAAGATGCAAAAGGAAAGTCCAGTTCTGCTGAGGAAGAATCAAAAGAAGGATTGACTGATGTAATCCTGGGAGAAGCCAAGCTGGAAAAAGCTATTAGGAAGACTGAATACAAGAATCTTTACTTGTTGCCAGCAGGAAAGTCCTATAATCAGATGCCAAGCGAACTATTGTCAGGAGATAAGGTAAAGGAGTTGTTCACCAGGCTCAAAGCCACAAACCTCGACGCTATTATTTTTGACAACACCTCTCTCAAGTATTCTGAGAGCCTTGTAATAGCTGCCCACAGCCAAGGCGTTCTTTTTGTAATCGCCCACGACAAGACCAACAAGGAGCTGGCATTAAAGGCCAAGGCATCCCTGAACAAGGTCAAGGCCAGCTTGCTCGGCTGCATAGTCAATTTCTTCAGATAGAGATTTATCAAGAACAGAAACTTGCTTTCATATTCATAATTAAAGATTAAATAAATATTAATTAAAATAAATGCAAATTAAAACTTAAAATGGCAAAGAACAAGAAAACAATTCTCGTGACTGGAGGCGCAGGATATATCGGCAGTGCCTGCGTCAAGGCGCTTCTAAAAAAAGGCTATGTAGTAGTTGTAGCTGACAACCTGTCAAAAGGAATGAAAAAGCTAGTTGACAAAAAGGCAAAATTCTACAAGCTCGACTTGGTTGATAAGGAAGCATTGGAAAAGTTTTTTGAGAGCAAAAAAAATAAAATTGATACTGTAATTCACTTTGCAGGATACAAAGCTGTTGAAGAGTCAATGGAGAACCCTGAAAAGTATTCTGATAATATTATAGGCACCATTAACCTTCTCAATGCAATGGCGAGCCATGGAGTCAAGAAAATAATTTATTCCTCATCAGCAGCTGTTTACGGAGAGCCAAAATACAATCCACTTGATGAGAACCATCCAACTAATCCTGTGAATTATTACGGCTTTACCAAGCTGGAGTCAGAGAAGATTATTGAGTGGTACGCAAAGCTGCGCGGAATCAAGTATATTATTCTGAGATACTTTAATGTTGCAGGAGACGCGGGCCTTAGCTACACAGATCCTGAGGCAAAAAATGTTTTTCCAATACTTATGGAAGTAATCTTCGACAAGAGAAACCAATTCATGGTATTCGGCAAGGATTATCCTACCAGGGACGGAACCTGCATCAGAGATTACGTTGACATTAATGATTTGATTAGGGCTCATATTCTAGCATTGGATTTCCAGGAGAACGCCATCATCAACCTTGGCACTTCCAACGGCGTCAGCGTCAAGGAGCTAATCGACGCCACTATTGAAGTCACAGGAAAAAAATTCAAGGTGGAATACGGCGAGAGAAGAAAAGGCGACCCTCCAGAAATTTTTGCTTCAAATGAAAAAGCCAAAAAGCTTCTTGGATGGCAGCCTGAAAAGAGCATCAAAGACATGATAAAATCAACCTATGATGCCTATAAGAAGAATAAGTGCGCCTGAAAATTAGGATTATTTTACCATCCCAAATTTCTTATTTTTTGCTGTCTTTTTTATAAAATGTTGTAGGCTTCTTTGAAATATTACATCACCGTGGCGTCTGCGGCTTTCAATAAAACCCAAGCGGACTTTTTTGTATCCTTCTGGAAATTTCTGGAAGTTTTTCCATGCCTGCTTGTCAGCTTTTAATGCTTCGAGTATGTCTGGGGCAATAGTAAGCTTCTCATCCTGATATTTTGATTTGTCAAAGACTCCTGAAATCGCATTGAGCCCAGCTACAGTCATTTTTCTTTCTTTAATGAGCCTGCGTAAACGTTCTTTATTCATCTCAGAGAGCTCGCTTTTCGGTTTTCTCGGAGTGAACCTTTGAGCAAATTTTTCCTCATCAATGCCTTTCTGAATACTGTCTATCCATCCATAGCTGAGTGCTTCTTCAACAGCATCATTGTACGGTATCCTTGGCTTGCCAGATGATTTTCTATAATAGATTAACCAAATTTCTTTTTCTTTATCATGATTTTTAGCAAACCATGAACGCCAATCCTTTCTGTTGGTTACATATAATGTTTTTCCTAACTTCATATTTCTTTAAATAATGAATAGAAATTTATAAAACATTCTAAAGCCGCACTTTTGCAGGTTTATAGAATTATATTCTATGGAAAGTCATTAAAAATATTATTTTTTATGTTCTCACTTCTAAAGGGTTACAGAAGCAAAACATTTATAAACCTTCAATCGTTTCCCTCCTATAAAGCCCATATCAATATACTGATATAAGGCTTCAAATCAATTGTTATAAAGTAAATTTGTTCGGGGGATGAAACAAATGGAAGTAAAAAACAAAATATTTCTAATACTATTAGCAACATTAACGATTCTTTTATTCAGCGCAAACATTGCCATGGCAGCTACTGATTGTACCGGCGCCTTAACTCTGTCTACAAACACATCTAGTTGTTGCGGACTTGCTGGTAACACTTGTGGCGGAACAAATGACTATTTATGCTGCAAAGGAACTTTCTGCAACTCAAACCATGTATGCGAAGAATACAATCCGACGCCAGATGATTGCAAATATTCTGCGCTAGCCCGTGGTGAGACTTGTGGAGCAGCTGGAGCCCATTGCGGTTCTGCAGGCGACGCGACGCACTCACCAGACCCAGCTTGCTGTACAGGCTATAATTGCTACTATAACATGTGCCTTGCACAGGTAGGCTTGACATGCGCCAACGGACATGACTGCTCAGGTGACTGTGGAATATCTGGTTGCAGGAACAATAAATGCTGCGGAACAAGCATGTACCCTTGCACTTCTGATTCTGCATGTTGCGATGGATATTACTGCTCCAGCAAAAACTACTGCGCTCTCAAGGAATATTGCGGCGACGGAGCTGTTACTGGCACCGAGCAGTGTGAACTGCCAGGCACAACCGATAATAAACACTGCTGCCAGACCAACACAACATGTGATGGCGCAAAGTTCGGAGTTAGAGACTTATTTGGAAATTGCGATGCTAGCTGCGGATGTGTTGAGGATTCTTTCAATTATGCTTGCGTTGTAGGCCAGTGCGGAGCAACATGTGCAGGAAATTCTGACTGCGCTCCTAAATGCGTAGGCAATGTTTATAATTATGGAGGAACATGCGATACGACAACAAGTTGCGCATGCTCTTATTCTTCACAAAATTGTGATTTACAAGATGGATGGTACAATACCACGACAACCCAATGGATTAATAATACTGTTTGCACTGAGAAAGAGCAGAAGCAGCAGAAATATAGGGATTATTCATGCTCACTTCCTTCAGGATGCACATATACAGAAAATAATAGCAGATGGATTGATACAGGAAATACAAGAAATAAGGCCAACGGAACAAGTTGTAATGATGGATTGTTCTGTACTAATCCTGATGTCTGTACTAGTGGAGTTTGCAGTGGCACAACAAGAGTTTGCTCTGATGGATTATATTGCACAACAGACAGCTGCAACGAAGTATCTGACCAATGCGTTTATACTCCAAGGAGTTGTTCTGCATTCAACATTTCACAAATAGCAACTTGCGACAATAATCCTGACAATTATCATTATACTTGGGATTTCAGGGCATGGTTCACCAGCACATGCAGCGAACTAACACAGAACTGCACTTCTGGTAATAGTAGCATATCACACACTTGCGATGTTGCTGATTGTAATGCTGGCTGTGACGCAACGCATAGCTGCGCAAATAATTCATGCTCAGCAACTTACAATGATTCCTGCTCAGGCTACAAACTCGTTGAGTATAATAATAACAAGATAAAAGATTCTACAACAGTATCTAACACCTGCTCTAATAGCTGTAACTTAGGAACCTGTTTCTGCTCTAATTGCAGTGTAACATGCTCTCCACCAACAACAAATACTTACTGTGTGGCTGGAGTTTGCGGAGCTGTCTGTGATAGTAATGATGATTGTGATGATGGAAATATTCATACTACAGACACCTGCCTTGGTAACTGTACATGCCAGCATATTACTAATCCTTACTGTGGTGACGGATTTGTAAACATCACTGCGGGAGAGACATGTGAACTGCCTAGCACTAGCAATAATGCATATTGCCCACAAAACACAACTCAATGCTTAGGAACAAAACTTGGAACAAGAGATGGATTGGGTGACTGCAATAATGCATGCGGATGCGGATACGACGAATTCCAATACAGTTGTGTCAAAGGCTCATGCGGAGCAACATGTAACAGTAATGCTGATTGCGCAGATAAATGCATCGGTGATGTTAGGTATTCTAGTGGAAATTGTGATTCCGGCAACACATGCTCATGCTCTTATAGCACAGAGAACTGTAGCAGTCATGACGGCTGGGTTGACACTGCCAACATTCGATGGGTTAACGATACTATTTGCACTGAGAAGGAGCAGAAGCAACAGGAGTACAAGGATTTCATGTGCGCTCCTGGAGGTTGCACATTCATAGTTTCAGACTACAGATGGGTTGATACTGGTAATACCAGAAATAAATCTGATGGTACTAGCTGTAATGATGGATTATTCTGCACTAACCCGGATGTCTGTACTGCTGGCATTTGTGGCGGCCCTTCAAGGGTCTGCGCTGATAGTTTGTACTGCACAATAGATAGCTGCAACGAATTAACAGACCAGTGCACATACACTCCAAGAGATTGTTCTGCTTTCAACATCTCACAAATAGCAACATGTGACAATAATCCAGACAGTTATCATTACACATTTGATTTTAGAACAGGATTCATCAGCACATGCAGCGAACAAACACAGAATTGCACAGTCGGTAATGATAATATAACTCATACTTGCGACAAGGCACAATGTGGAGCAGAATGCAGCCAGGACTCTGACTGTAATGATAATAATATTCATACTGCCGACACCTGCTTAGGCAACTGCACATGCGTGCATACGCCAATACCTTATTGTGGCGACGGAATAGTTCAAGCAGGAGAGCAGTGCGATGATGGAGCTAACAATGGCATTGGAAGGTGTAACTTGGATTGCACATTCAAAATACCCTATTGCTATGACATAAACCTGACATTAAACCGTTCGCACCTAGATAATTATTGTGGACAAAACCCAGGATTAGATGTGACTTTCAATGCAACATACAGTGATGACATCTATGCAAGGCAGTATGCCTGCACCGGAGAAAAGGCTTCTGCTTACATCTACCTTGACTGGTACAACATACAGAAAGTCAACTTAACCAATGCCACAGCATTCATAGAGCAAAAAGGCTACAACTATTACACATGGCTAGAATACTTTGACGGCATATCATGGAATTATGTCCGCGACTTGCCCACGGTGAACAGTGATACCTTGAATTCATGTCTAGTCTCACTAAATAAAGATTTAGAAAATATCAGCTTGAGAGTAGGCATTGACGGAATATACACTGGCGGATTTGAGGACTTGGATTGGGGTTATATTAACTTGGGATACTGTGAGAACCTGCCAATTGTGCTGACTAGCACAGTTCAGAGCTCGTCAAGCAGTGGCGGAAGTCATCACAGCAGCGGAGGAGGCGGAAGTGGCGGAAGCCTTACAACCAATGACTGGACGTGTGGCGCATGGTCTAGCTGCGTTAATGGAAAGCAAACCCAGAAATGCACAGAAGGAATAGCTACAAAAACCAATACCCAAGACTGCACAGTAGCTCCTACGACCACATTAACAACACAGAGTACAACATTGCCTTCAAGCCAAAGCCCAACAACACAGACTCAAGAAGCAACAGGAACAGTCCAGACATTCGGACTTAATACCGGAGCATCAACTACTGGTGCACAAGCAAATGAGCCTGTCAAGACAAATGACATAACAGGTTTAATGGCTGGTATAAGCACAGCAGTCGCTGGAATAAGCATTAACTGGTATGCTATAGTCATATTGCTTCTGATAATCGGTTGCTTGCCATTATTCTTCCATTTCGTCGGAAAGAAGTAAGAAGGGCGTAGCACAGCAAAGCAGAAAATTTTTTATTTTTTGTTTTTAATATTTTTAATGATTTTAATTTGTTGATATGATCTAATCTTAAGGGGAATTATTATGGATGAAGGGATGCTTGGCTATGACGAGGATATGATAAGCGAAAAAAAACCGATTGAAAATATCAGGATTCGGTTTGACAGAGGGCATTTCATCGCCCGAATCCCTGCAGATGTGCTGATAACCACAATTGAGTCAAGAAACAAGCTGTGGTATGGAAGCGTAGATTTGGAAATCAAGAAGGTCGCAGGTGAGATATATCATGCGCAAGCAGAAGCTGAGCGCTCTAAACTACACGATTTAAGGACAATAATCGCAAGGAATCCTGACAAAAATTTGACGGATAGGTTCAATGATGTAATTTTTGTTGTCGACAACCTTCGTTCACCATTAGATGAAGTGATTTACGCAGGGCTTGCTGCGGCGCATGGTGAAAAATACAAAAGCGTGCTCTTGCCTCCGATAAGACTTAATTCTCACATAACAGGCATAGTGGAGAAAACCCCTGAAGAAGCAGTACAAAGATTTTACAAGGGCATTAAAGAGTTTGCCAGATGTTATGGCAATAGGACAAGCTTGGAAGAAATCACAGTAGCTACTTCAGATCTTGAACGCCAGTACGTTCTGCCGTTAGACATTGCATTTTCTCATGAGGGCTGAAAATTCAGCCTGAGTTTTCCATCTTGAGTTTATTCGCTAATTTTTTGTGCAAAGTCTTCAATTCCGCAAACTTTATATATAAGGAGTTCATTCTAACTTAACAGCGTTGACTTAAGGTCAACAAATATGAGTGGATAGAATATGAGCAAAACAAAAAAGAAAGAAGAATCAGAGCTTTCTGCAGAGCAGGAAAAGCATCAAGCTGAAGCTGAAAATAAACCTGAAGATAAAGAAGTAGTTAAAGAAGAAATCAGCAAAGAAGAAGAAAAGCTGAAAGAATTGACAGACACGCTCCAGCACCTACAGGCAGAATTTGAGAATTACAAGAAAAGAATTGAGAAAGAATATTGTGAATTCATAAAGTGCGCAAATGAAGACATGATTAAAGTATTACTCCCAATCATAGATAATTTTGAGCTCGCCTTGAAGAGTAGCAGGGAAAAAGACGACTTCTACAAAGGAATGGAACTAATCTATTCGCAACTAATCGACACCCTGCACTCCCAAGGACTAAAGCACATTGAATGCATAGGAAAGAAATTCAACCCTTACTATCATGAAGTATTGCTTGCAGAAGAATCCAAGGAAGCAGACAACACAATCATTGAAGAGCTGCAAAAAGGCTACCTTCTGCATGACAAAGTAATAAGGCACAGCAAGATAAAGATTGCAAAGAAAAAAACTGAAAGGCCGTCCGCAGGACCAAATAATAAATAATGTTACAAAATAATGGCGAGATTATGGCTAATAATAAGAAAATGAATAAGAAAAACGAACAAGGAGTCCTTTATAAATTAAAAGGTTGGAAAAGAGACCTTATTTTAGGTTTGTTCCTAGGTCTAGCTTTATTATATGCTGATTTTTTCAAAGAAGCTGCGAAGATATTTTTTAACCTATTTAAAATTCCAATCATCTATCATGAATTTTTTTCGATTCTAATTGCAATATTAGGTTTAGTTATAATGATAATAATGATTTCAAAGAGTTTGCTAAAAGATAACAAAAATAATCCTGAGAAATAATGATCTGCGCCCAAAAAATGGGCGGAGAGAGAAAAACAAAAACGAAAAATTGCCAGTGCCACCCCGGATGGGGCAACCCCCGTCACATCAGCATTGGTCACGTACTCAACAAATAAAAATTTGTTTTCGTCCGTGTCCCTGGTGATGGCTGAGGCAATTTTTAAAAAAACAAAGGTGAAAATTATGCCAAAGGAAAAAATAGTTGGAATTGATTTGGGAACAACATTCAGTGAGATTGCAGTGTTGGAAGGAGGAAAGCCTGTCATTATACCAAATGCTGAGGGAGAAAGGATTACTCCCAGCGTTGTGTCAGTTTCTGAGGATGGAGAGATTCTCGTCGGAAGAATAGCAAGGAACCAGGCAATCTCAAACCCTGAGCATACAGTGTACAGCATCAAGAGGCACATGGGAGAGGATTACAAGGTAAAAATCTGGGACAAGGAATACACTCCTCAGGAAATCAGCGCAATGATTCTTCAAAAACTAAAGAAAGATGCAGAAGCATTCCTGGGCCAGCCTGTAAAGAAAGCAGTGATTACCTGCCCTGCATATTTTGAAGATGCACAAAGGCAAGCAACAAAGGACGCAGGAAAAATTGCAGGCTTGGAAGTTTTGAGGATTGTGAATGAGCCAACAGCAGCAGCACTAGCCTATGGTCTGGACAAGACTCATGACCACACCATAATGGTGTTTGACTTTGGAGGAGGAACCTTTGATGTATCAATCCTTGAATTAGGAGATGGAGTTTTCGAAGTCAAAGCCACCAACGGAGACAATCATCTCGGAGGAGATGATATTGATAATATACTAATTGACTGGATGAACGACGAGTTCAAGAAGCAGAACGGCATTGACCTGAAAAAAGACAAGGTGTCGCACCAGAGACTAAAAGAAGCTGCTGAGAAGGCAAAGATAGAACTATCAAGCAAGATAAAGACTAATATCAACCTGCCTTTCATCACAGCTGACAAGTCAGGTCCAAAGCACCTGAATGTTGAATTAACAAGGGCAAAGCTCGAGCAACTGATACAGCCAATCCTTGAAAAGCTGAAGATACCAACAACACTGGCAATGAAGGATGCCAAGATAACTTCCAGCCAGATTAACAAGGTGTTGCTTGTAGGCGGAAGCACAAGAATGCCATCTGTTCAGCAATTGGTAAGAGAGATTACTGGCAAGGAAGGAGAGAAGAGCATTAATCCTGACGAAGCAGTAGCCCTCGGAGCAGCTGTGCAGGCAGGAATACTGGGAGGAGAAGTGAAAGATATTCTGCTCTTGGACGTAACTCCACTAAGCCTTGGCATTGAAACCCTTGGAGGAGTATTTACCAAGCTCATTGACAGGAACACTACCATTCCCACTAAGAAAAGCCAGATATTCAGCACTGCAAGCGACAACCAGAACGCTGTGACCATAAGAGTCTTCCAAGGAGAGAGGAGCATGGCAGCTGACAATAAATTGCTGGGCCAGTTCGACCTCATAGGAATACCACCTGCGCCGAGAGGAATACCACAAGTTGAAGTATCATTTGACATTGATGCTAATGGCATAGTGCATGTTGGGGCAAAAGACCTGGGCACTGGAAGGGAGCAAAGCGTTAAGCTGACAGCCACCACTAACCTAACAGAAGCTGAAGTTGAAAAAATGAGAAAAGATGCTGAGAGCTATTCAGAAGATGACAGGAAGAGAAAAGAAGATGCAGAAGTAATAAACAACGCAGACACGCTCATCTACACTTCTGAGAGGCTTTTCAAGGATTTCGAAGGCAAGGTAAGCAGCAATGCACTTGACGAGGTAAAAAAAGAGATTGATGAGCTGAAGAAGCTTATGGAGAAGGAGCAAAAGGACACTGCAGCCATCAAGAAGAAGATGGAGAAGATAAACCAGAAAATCCAGGACTTAAGCACTGAGATGTACAGAAAAGTTTCAGAAGACCAGGCAAGGAAGCAAGGCAGTGCTGGAGGTGGAGGAGCAGGAGCTAATTTCCGGGGAGGAGCAACTCCTGAATCTGGACCAGACGAGAGTCCTGATCAAGGACCTGATGAAGGGGATGATGGTGGAAGCTCTGCTGGCAATGATGATGTTGTGGATGCAGAATTCGAAGAAGTGAAGGATGACAATAATAAAAAGAAAAAGAAATAAGCTTCAATCCAATTAGCAAAGAGCAATAAAATTATTTTTAATTTCTTTACCTAAGCAATGCGCGGCATTTGGGTTAACTAAATAAAAAATTAGTTATTTTGCCCGCAGGCGTTTCGCGCGCGAAACAACACCTTTTAGAATACCTATAAATTATCAAAACATTTAAAATAAGAGCATAAAACCAGATGCTTATGGCAGACAAGGACTATTACAAAATCCTGGGCGTGGAAAAGAATGCTACCAAGGAAGAAATAAAAAAAGCTTACAAGAAGCTGGCAAAGCAGTTCCACCCAGACCTGAACAAGGAAGCTGGCGCTGCTGACAAGTTCAAGGAGATTAACGAGGCTGCTTCTGTCCTGGCTGATGATGAGAAGAGAAAGCAGTATGACACCTATGGGCCAGAAGTCTTCAAGCACGGCGGAGCAGGAGCAGGAGGCTTTGGAGCTGGAGGGTTTGGAGGATTTGACTTCTCAGGATTTGATTTTTCTGATTTGGGATTTGACAAGTTCGACTTTGACAGCATATTTGACAATTTCTTCTCAGGCGCAGGCTTTGGCAACAGGACTGGAAGAAGCACTTTTAGGAGGGAGAGGACCAACAATGGCAGGGACTTGCTCTATGAGATGAGCATATCATTTGAGGAAGCTGCCAATGGCGTCAAGAAGAAGATAAAAATTACCAGGAATGATGTTTGCGATGAGTGCGAAGGAAGAGGTGGCAGCGATGAAATCACTTGCCCTGATTGCAGGGGGACAGGAATTTATCGTGAGACCAGGAGAACTGCCTTCGGAGTGTTCCAGACAACCACTACTTGCAGGACTTGCAGCGGCACAGGCCGTGTTATGCGCGACTTATGTGTGGGCTGCGGAGGAGCATGCAGGGTTAGAAAAACCAAAACCATTGATGTTAATATTCCTGCCGGAATAATGGATGGCGCAAAGCTAAGAGTTTCTGGCGAGGGAGAAGCTGGCTTCAAAGGAGGAAGGAACGGGGACTTGTACATCTCAATCCATGTTGAGCCCAGCGATATTTTTGAGAGGGAGAATGATGACCTGCTGATTGAGCAGGCTGTAAGCTTTTCAACTGCTGCACTAGGAGGAAAAATAAAAGTCCCGACCATTGACGGGCAAGCAGAGCTGAAGATTCCTGCAGGCACCCAGCCAGGAACTGTTCTGAGGATGAAGGGAAAAGGAGTAAAGCATCTTCACGGCTATGGAAGAGGTGATGAGCTGGTCAAGATAAGAATTGAGGTTCCTACTCATCTGACTAAGGAGCAGGAAATGATTCTCAAGGAATTTGAAAAGAAGTCAAAATAACAAAACAAGGAAAATTATAACCATTCTTTAGTGGTTAAATAATCAAAAACTTTATATATTAACACTGTATTTCTCACCTATAAAAGCTTTAATGCTAAAAGCTAAAAACATTTGGAGGTATTCAAAATGTCAGATGAAAAAAAGGATTTTATAACACAAGTGATTATTGGCGAAGGCCAGAGCCTGGGAGCAGCACAGGAAGATCTTGAAACCAAAATTGAAAGCGTTGGAAGCGCAATGAAACAAGACCTGAGCCTTCTCAAGCCGGAAATAAAGTATATTATAACTGCTTATATAGGCGGAAATAAAACTCATGTCACAATAGCTGACAGCCAATACAAAAAAGCAAAGGAAATCGCAGAGAAAGCACTAGGCAGCCCACTTACAGCAGACTTAAAGCAGCTTATCAAAATAGAGCACACTTACCAAATAGAGAAAAAAAGTGTGCAAGAAGCCAAAACCAAGGGCAAAGGCTCTCCTGCTGGACCAAGAGACAGAGCATTGCCAGGAAGCGGAAGCTATGCCAAGCCAAACTCAATGTACTGAGCATAAGAAGGCATAGAAAAGCAGCTGCAAAATTTTTAAAATTCTTATTTTTTTTAACTTTGATTATCAAACTATCATATACTAAAACAAATTAGTTTAACATGGTTTTGAAAATGACAGAAGCAACAGAAGCCTCAATCAGAGGAGAAACTCGCCCAAGCAGGGTTGAAAACTTAGAAGATAAAATCATTGCTGAAGAAACTCAGATAAAAGCTCTGCTGCCCGAGTTCATTGTACCTCCTGAAACTATTATTTGGGCCCAGAAAGTTGCTGAGAAAATAAAAAGAAAATGCAAGGGAGACAAGAAACTTGTTGCCCAGATGATATATGAAAAGCAAGGAAAAGGAAATTGGCTTCGTTGGAACGACTGGGGCTATGGGTTTGAGGAAGCACTCCAGACTGGCAATTATGCACCTTTTCCTCATGAAATAAAAGAAAGAGCTCAGTGTTTCGGCTTCGCAGTAGCTCAGTATTTTCTAGCTAAGGAGCTCGGCCTAAATCCAAAAATTAAAAATGCCATAGGACTTAAAGTCAAGCCTCTTGATAGCGATAGCAGCAAAATGGACATGCACTGCAAAGGAGACCATTTCATGGTTGAAGTCAATCCGGGAGGAAAACAACCAATTCTCATAGATTCCCTGCTTTCCCTTTATGGACCAGTAATCTATTCTCATCACAGCTTTAGGCTGAAAGAAAACGACACCACGAGATACATGGGAGCGACATTCGATTGCCTGATTGAATATACAGAACAGGAATTGCTGAAGAAGATAAACTATTTGCGGACGCCAGCAGGAAGCATAGAGATGCTGAAAACAAGCGAAGTAGTGCACAGCAGGAATAAGGAGGCCAGCGCCATAAAATATGAACCATCTTCGAACACCATAGAAATACAGATTAGAGCAACAGATTTGTTTGCATATCGGGCAAAAGTGCCTACAAATCGGGGATATAATAATCGCATAAAGCTTGACCAGAAAGCAAGAATACAAGAATCAGAATTAACCTTGTGCTTTTTTGATGAGTGCCACTGGGACAATCTAGATAGCGGAGTCATTATTGAATCATTATCCTGGGACTACGCCTTGAACTATGCTACAATAGCAGGCAGGCAGCAAAGAGAATGGAGAGAGCAAAAAATAAAGAAGGCAAATCATAAGGAAGACAACAAGAAAAAAAATGACAAAACAAAAAGGGACAAACCTAAAGAAAAGCTCAGGCTTTCCTACATGCTCAAGCATTTCTACCGCAACAACATAAGCGTAGAAAACTTTGACATAAAAAACCTTGAGGACAACATTAAAACTCTCGACCAAAAAAACATTGATGAGTCAATCAAAACGCAAATCAAATGGGCAGCAGAGCGCCTCAGATTGCTGTATCCATTGTTCTTAAAACGTGAAGAGAGGGAAAAAGCACTGGGCGAAAGATTGCTCAATACGCTTCAAAAAGACACGAAAGAAGTTGAAAGCTTCATGAAAGCAGAAGTGATAATTGAGGCTTATGGTGAATACCAGGAAAATCTGGCCAATGCCATCAGGGAAGGAAAAGATTATAATGGCTTTCTTTACAGCGAAGAAGCCCGGCGCGAAGTTTTTCTTAAGGAATTCCGCAAGGCCAATGCCTTCTATGTCAAGAGACTCATTCCTCTCATGGAAAAAGAGTTCCTTGCAAAGTGCGGATTTGAAAAAAATCCAGGCATAAGCTCCAGGAAGAGAAATAACTGGCGGCAGTACAAGCCACTGGAAGATTTAATAGGTGCAATAGGAAGTTGTCATAAGGAAATGAGAGATGCATATAACTTGTTGACAGATGAGCAAATATTCTTAGATAAAAAATTTTATGGGCTCAAAGACTTTAATTCGGACTTCAAAAGATTTTACAAAGCGCCAGATAACGCAGAAAAGAATCCTACACATAGTTTCATTGCCTATGCTATCATAGTTGATGATTTTCTCAGAATTATAGCAGATCAATTCAAGGAAGCCATAACTCTGCCTAAATATGTGCCGCAGGTTCAAAAGAGAGTGCGAGCATATCTTAAGGAGAAGAAACAAGAGGAACTCGCTTGTCAAGATGTCTAGAGAGTGCAGATAAGAGTATTCACTTGAGAATAGAAAATAATAGAAAACTTTATATATGACATTCTAATAATTCAGATTGAGGGTGATGAAATATGAGTCTGAATATTAATATGCGTTTGAATGCAATGATTGTTCTAATATTGCTTGGAGCTGCGATTCTTCTTGCAGGCTGCCAGGCAACAATGCCAGTAAACAAGACAGGAGGCCCAGGCTCACAGGCTCCGATTACTATTGAGATAAGAGAGCCTAATGCAACAGCACCAGCAAACACGAGTGCAGCTGCTCCTGAAGAAGGAATTGTGATAACAAAAACAGAAGGCGACCTGGTCCAGCTAAAGCCAGTAGCCTATGACCCGGATAATGACAAGATTTCATACTACTTTTCAAAGCCGTTTGATACCAATGGAAAATGGCAGACCAAGGTTGGAGATACTGGCAAATACTTTGTGACTGTAACAGCCAGCGACGGAAAAGCCAACACCACAGAAGAGGTCGTGATTATTATCAACAAAGCCAAGAGCCCTCCGGTAATTGAATGCCCCAAGGAAGTTATTGCGAAGGAAGGCGAACTGCTCAAGCTTAACTGCAACATATATGACCCTGACGGAGAAAGCGTTATTGTGGAATACTCAGGCTTTATGAAAGGACCAACCTACCAAACCAAGTTTGGTGATGCAGGCAACTACACAGTCCAGATAAAAGCCAGCAACAAGGAGAAGACAACAACAGGTTCAGTGAAGATCGTAATTCTGCACGTGAACCAGGCGCCGGTAATAACAGGAGTGCCTGATAGCATAAATGCAACTGAGACAGATATTGTAACCATTAATCCAAAGGTGAGTGATCCTGATGGAGACAAGGTAACCATCACTTTCTCACAGCCTTTTGACAAGAACGGGGTGTGGAAGACCCAGATTAAAGATGCAGGAACATACGCTGCAAGCGTGGTTGCTAGCGACGGCCAAGCTACCACCAAGCGTGTCTTCACACTAAACATAGCAAGGAAGGATACTCCTCCTGTGCTCACGCATATCAATGACATCACAGTAAACGAGGGCGACACCATCACCTTGCCAATTGACGCCTATGACAATGACGGCGACAAGGTAAATGTTACTGTGAAAGGCTGGATGAACTCGCCAACCTATACCACGGTTTATGGCGATGCAGGAGTGTACACTGTGACTGTGGTTGCTAACGACGGAAACTTCCAGACACAGCAGGAAATAAAGGTAACTGTGCTGCACAAGAACAGGGCACCAGTCTTCAGCATTCCTGTATAAGACAAAACTGTAAAAGTAAAGTGAGAAAATTTTTTATTTTTTTCTTTTTTAATTTTTCTTTTTCTTATTATTTTTCGTCGGCCACGCAGCGCCTAAAGTTATTTCATTTTTATCGTATTACCTTACTTAAACTATCTTTTAGGCGCCTAGCCGGCGGGGCTCTCTTATTTTTCTAATTTTTTCCTTTTCAGCTACAAATCCTCTTCAGAAATAACAATTATTCCGTTCTTCTTCAGAAGGGCAGTGGTTATTCCGTCACCCTTGACAACCCTGTCTGAGAATGTCCCATCATGAATCTTGCCTACGCCGCAGGACGGGCTTTTCTGCTTGAGCACAGCCTCTTTTATGTCATAAAGCTTGGCTATATGCAATGTTTCCTCTGCTCCTTTCTCGAACTGCAGGGTGACATCATCCTCCAAGTCTGTCAGGACTCTCTTGCCCCTAATCTCCTGTGGTCGCCTGGGTGTGGGTAATCCTCCGAGCTGTTCAGGGCAAACAGGCACTAATACTTCTTCCCTGGCAAGCTTTAGAACCTTTTCATCAGGCTTGGCCTGGCCATCATACCTGCACTTCACCCCTAGCAAGCAAGCGCTGCATAGCTTCATAATAATGCAAAGATTTTTTAAGTTATTAAATCTTTCTTTTCCTAAAGCCAGGATTGCATAATCCGGTATTGCGGTCGCCTCGAAAGCGACTTCCGTAAGGAGTTGCAGGTTCAAATGAGATTTTTGCGAAAAATCTCGTAAAAAGGTTTAAGGAGGATATTCATTTCATGAAATCCTCCGAAACTTACGAAACGTAAAAATCCTGAAAGTCCTGCTCCTGGCGTCCTATTCCATATTAATATGCTGCAGAAGGTCTTCAATGCAGTCTTTTACTTCTTTAGTATTTTTAGAATTAGAGCTATTAATCAGCTCTTTATAATTCTTGATTAGATTATCAAGCTTATCAAGCCCATGACTGCAATAATCAAATATTTTCCTATCTGAAAAAGTAATTCCTGAAAGCTCAGGAGCTTTGCCTTCTTCTATCAGCTGGGCTTCTTTTATGGTTTCAGGCTCATTGTTTAAGAGATAACCTTCAGCTCCCATAACAGGTTGCACCTTGGTAAGAACTATTTTGGATTGAGGCAGGTAAAAGCAATCTTCTAAATAGTTCTGGTAATAAGTAATTTGGCTGTCTCTTTCTTTTCTGAAATAGATTATCTTCATAAAAATCATCTCCTTGAGTTTTGGTTTTTAGTTAGTTGTGGGATTGAAAGATAATTTATAACATTTTCGTGAACCAAAGTTCGAGCTTTGTGGTTAAAAACAAAAAAGTTTCGTTATTTTGCCCGCAGGCATTTGCGCGCGCCGAATAACCTATATATAGATACCTTTATTTCAAGAAAAGAGGATTTTTCACACTAGAAATTCTTGAAAAAACATTTTCTGAACTGTTACTGAAGCTGATAAATTATAATTGTTAGAGTAAAAAACAAATTTAGTGCCAGGAGATACCTTAATATTTCAGATTAATTCAAATCATTTCAAATTCTTGCCTGCTAAAAACGCCGGATTAATCATTTTCCGCTGTTTTTCACCCTAGAAAAACGAAACTTTTATAAATAAACTGTTACAATTAGTAGTTACTACATAGTAATAATATAATTTAAGAAAGAAACAAAAATGACTACCAAACCAGTTCAAGAGCTAAGTAAAGAATACCTGAAACAAGAGCCTGCAAATCTTATATACTTTGTAGCCAATAATGAAATATACGGCGTACTCATCCAAGATAAGAAACCATCGGAACTAAAAAAGTATATGATAGGAGATTTAGGAGCTCTTACAGCTACTGAAGCACACCAAATTAGCGATCCTGATAGGATTGAAAATATTACTGCAGTAGATATTTTTAATGACGAAAAAACACTTAACATCCTAATTGCAATGATAGGAAAAATGCCTAATCAAAAAGGCACGCTAATCTCTAAAGATTTAGGGAGCTACACGCTACCGTGCGACCAAAAAGGCAATCCAAGAGAAGGTTATGATTGGGATACGCGATTCTTCAGGTGGTAATGAAGCATTTCAGAAATACTCACCGAGACCTGTTTGTAACTTCTTTGTTGATTCTTTCTCCTTCTTCGGCTTATCGTCGTCTTCATCGCTTTCTAATTTTATTTCTCTGCCTTCAATGACTGGCACTCCATATTCTCCGTCATAGCCTGGCTTGATGGTCAGTTCTCCTCTCCTGTTCTTCATTATCAAATCAACCATTTCCTTGTCAGCGACTGTTAATAGTTTTTCTTCAGGAACATTTAGAAGAATGTCAAATTCATTCTCTCCTGCCTTCAGGATTTCATAATATTTTGCCCAGACTTTTTTCGTTGCTACTCCACCCTGCAAAACCAATGCAAGCAAGTCGTGCAATGGAATTATTTTCTTGAAAGGCTTTGCACCAGCAGGCTTTACCCCTCTTTGCACTTCTTTCTCACTCCTGTCAGCCAGTTCATCAACGCGATTAAGCACCCCAATTGTTAATGGCCTCTTGCAAACAGGGCAGATGCCTTTGTGCTTATTGCTTTCTTCAGGGCTGAAAATTACTCCACAATTCCTGTGCCCGTCATAGTGATACTTGCCATAGCTTGGGTCAACCTCAATGGTTTCTAATAATCCTTCTCCTGTTCTTAAGGCTTTGATCAGGTTAGCATATGTTAATTCTTCAAAATCAAAAACAGTTGCTTCCCTACCAATCCTCCATGGCCAGTAGGAGTGCAAGTCAGAAAAGCTGACAATCCTGTAATTGTCAAGCCTTGTCAATCTCCAGTTCATCTCAGGATCGCTGCTCAGGCCTGATTCAAAGGCATGAATGTTTTTTGCCTGGGCGCCAAATGCTTCTTCAATGCTGTCAAACCCTGTCTTGCTTCCGAAGATGCCGAACCAAGGGGTCCATGCATGGGCAGGTATTATTTCCATATCATTGCTAATCTTCATCATTGCTTCTGCAAATTCAATGCAGGAAATATTAAATATTGGCCTGCCGTCATAATCCACGCGGCCCTTAGACTTCAAATAAGCAGTAATCTTGTCAACTACTTCAAAACTAGGCGCTAGAATTAGGAGGTGAATCCTCCTGCCCTTTCCTCCTTGCGTGTACATTAATGAAATCTCATTCTGCAGCACAAAAGGAAAGCCTGATTCTGTCCTTAAAATTCCGGTTCCATCCTCTTTCAATTCCTTCTTCAATTCTTCCTGCCATTTAGGATGAGAAAAATCTCCTGTGCCCAGGAGGCTGAGGCCTTTAATCCTCGCCCATTTCTCAAGGTTCTGAATCGTTAAGTCAGAAGAGCAAGCGCGGGAATACCTGGAGTGGATGTGAAGGTCTGCGATGATTCTCATGATGAAAAATAGAAGTTTCTACCATATATAAATTTTGTTAGAATGCCAGTTCATGTCTTCTCATTATATTGCTCATCTATATTGCTCATCCCCTGCTCACTTCTGTCAGCAGGAACTTCATCTCCACTATCAAATCTGCTTTTTCCTCAGCTGAGACAAAGCTGCTGATGACGAGTATCTCTGATCTCTTGTGGTAGCCTGCAAATAATATCTTCAGGAATAATGGAACATTTGATGACCTGAGCTTCATGTTGAAGATGTTATTATCAAAATCCTCTGGCAACCCTAGCAAAGCAGTAAAAATCTTGACTACCTCGTCGTGCAAAACCTTGTTATTGTCAGCCTTCTTCTCAATCTCTCCTAGCTCGCCTATAAAACTCTTGGCTGCTTCCTCGCTCATAGCAGGCTTTTTGTTCATCCGCACCCTAAGCTTGATGAAGAGCCTGTTCATGAAAACAATAAAGGTAAAGGAGGCGTTATTCTCATATAATCCTCTTGCCCTGTCAGGGTTGGCAAAGAGAAAGAAAATATAGCTAGCAAATCCCAGCGGAATAAAGCACAGGACTATTATTATGATTATGAAAATAGCAGTGTAGGCAGCAATATAATCTTTGAGGTTGCACGCCTTGCAGCTGCCACCGCAATCAGTGAGAATCTCATTCTGGTTCTTTATCTTATCAGAGCAGGTTGCACAGGGCTTGCACTTGCCTCCGCAATCAACTCCCTCCTCGCCCTGGTTTTGCATTCCATCAGAGCAATTACCGCAAGGATTTGCGCACGGACCTCCGCAATCAACTCCTCCTTCGCCCTGATTCTTTATCTGGTCGCTGCAATTAGCAAATGTGCAAATCAGGTGGTCGCATCTCAGGCTATTACAGTCAAGGTTCTTCAAGCAGTTCTGGCCACCAGCGCAACGCTGGCAAGGCCCACCACAATCAATATCTGTCTCATTCTGGTTTTTTATATTATCAGAGCAGCTTGGGCAAGGATTGTTGCACGGCCCGCCGCAATCAACTCCTTCCTCGCCCTGATTCTGTATTCCATCGAAACAATTCGGGCAGGGAGAACAGGGGCCGCCGCAATCAACTCCTTCTTCAAGGCCGTTCCTGATGCTGTCATTACAGGTTGCATTGTAACTGCACATCTTGAACTCGTCAGGCTTGGTCCTATTATCACCGCAATTAGTTAGGTCTATGCATTTTCTTGCCTGAAAGCTTGTAAACTGGCAAGGACTCCAGCCAGTGCAGTTCCAAATTGGTCTGCAGCCCGGCTGGGTTTCATTAGGGCAAGAGCCACAATCATAAGGGCAGGTTTTACAGTCTTCTCTGCCATTACAAACAGAATCTCCGCAGAACTGTTTTGTGGACATATCATTCAGGCTCCTGAGTTTGCCAGAGCCTAAAACATCAACCTTCACAACGTTGCTCTCAGCGCTGGCATTAAGAACATCATAGGCTTTGAACCTGAAATAAGCATAACCTGTTGTGTTGGTTGCTGGGTCATAACTCACAAAACCTGTAGTTCCAATGTTAACGCTGACATTAGCATAGCTGACTCCTGTTTTTTCATAGGCGGGAAAAACCTGCTCATACTCAAACCTTAGTTTTCCTCCGTCAGGATCTATGAAATAATCATTCAGGTCATAGGCTCCTGTTGCTGTGTTCCAGAAAATTATCATGTTAGAGACGTTGAACAATAAAACAGGCGGCCTGTTAATCGACGCTATTTGCAATTCCCAATCCATTTCTGCTGATAAGTTATGAGTATCATTAATTACTGCGCTTATCTCGTGCACTCCTGACAAAGCATAGCCTGGCGCGAAGACAAGGCTGGTCTTGTTATAGCTCTCATTGATAAGTTGTGAATCCAGAAGCCAATTATATGTTAAGCTGTCATTAGCATCAGTGTCTTGTGCTCTCACCCTGAAAATAACTGAGCCTGTCTGGTTGATTTGCAAGGTTGCATTGCTGGGCGTAAAATAAACAATGTCAGGCCTGGCAAAAACCTTTATTGTCATTATTATCGTGTCAGCGCAGTCTTCCTTGGCAGCAATGATGGCAATTCTTGAAACGCCAACAGCATCAGAGCCTGGAGTAAAGCTTAGCACTCCCTTGTTGCTTATGCTGAGCCCGTGCAGTTGCTTGTCAAAAAGCGCATAGGTGAAGGCAATATTGTCTTTTGGCATGTTGGTAATGTTGAACTCATAGGTGAACAGGTTTCCTTCGCCAATCTCAAAATAATCAGCAGGCTTGAGCAATGGCGTGTTGGCAGGGTTGCAGATTGCCGAGGCAAAAGAAAGAGAGAACAGTAATAATATTAGCAATGAAAATGATAGAAAGATAGCTCTTCCTAGCATCAAAGCCTTCTTTTTCTCCACTCCAAAACCTCTTTTTTAATTACAAATATATTATTGGAACCAAATATATATAAATCTTGTCTATTGCACACTCAATAGCTTATAAAATATACCTGGCAGCCAGACATTTTCTTATAGAATGTGTAATCAGGAAGCTTCTCTTTTGACTCAATGAACACTTTCTCAAGGCCATCCCAGAAAAGAAACCAGCCAGCAGGCACGAGCATTACTTCCAGAAGATGGAAGATAAATGTTGTCTGCCCATAAAAGAAAGCTGATGCAAGCATTACCAATGTGCCGATAAGAAACCAAATCACGCCTTCCTTTCTTATATTAAACAGTTCCTTGCGCTTCTCCTCTGCGTGGCGCTGGAAATGACTCTTCAACCTCTTCCTTATCTTCAATTCCTCCTTCAGGTTCCTGAGCTTGGCAGGCACCATGAGCCTGAGCTCAAATTTCTCACCCATGTCTCTAGCAGCCTTGTTGCACTCTGACAAAAAGTCATCTGACAAAGCCCTCTCACCATAAGGCCGCGGGTCAAAGTCAGAGAATATATCATCATAGGCGTCAAGGATTAGGCTAATGTTCCCTTCTCTGATATTCTTCTCCAGAATCTCCTCAACAGACTTGAAAATCTCACTCTTCTTTTCCATGACTTCAACACATGAACAAGCTTATTTATAAATTTTATCAAGGAAAAAATTAGACTTCACTCAATCCTCCGAAGTAAAGGGGACTTCAAAATCCCTGATTTTGAATCAAAAATTCGAAAGAATTTTTGTCTTCAGCGAAGCTGAATGTCGCCTACCTTTACCAGATTTCATCCAACTTGTTGGATGGAACAGCAAATCATAGATTTGCTTGTTTCGTGAAATCTGATGGAAAATTATAAAAAGCCGAGACTCAATTATTAAATACATGAACATCCTGGTCATCATTCTAAGGCTTCTCCTGACCTTCATACCAGCGACGCTGTTCGGCCTGGAAAGGCAGAAAGCCCACAAGCCTGTTGGATTCGGCACTTTCATCTTCGTATCGTTAGGCGCATGCGCACTTGGCCTGCTAGCAACCTCCATAGGCCTATCCAGTTCCATAGGACTGCTTGGAGCAACTGTTAGTGGAATAGGATTCCTGGGGGCAGGAGCGCTCATAAGAGGAGGCGATAAGGTCTTCGGCTTCACCACAGCATCCAGCATTTGGCTCTTCGCCATCTTCGGGCTCACCATAGGCGTTGGGGAATTTGCAATAGGCGCACTAACCTATGTACTAATTTGGGTAATCATTTACATTGACAACAGCCTGGAAACCAAAGGCATAGGCTCTTACCAGAGAAAAATAGTCATAACCACCAACAAGATGGTGCACGAGAAGGAGCTGAGGCAGTACCTATTATTATATACTAAGAAGTACAAGACCATGAACATAGAGATTGACAAGGTCAACGGCAAGATAACGATTACTTACCTTATTGAAGGCACACGGGACAACATGAACAAGATAATCAAGGACATCTACAAAGAGCCCTGGTTCGAGAGCTGCAAGATTGAGTGAGAAGAGAATTAAATAAATTAAAGCAGCATCACAAATTTTTCCGCAACATTAATAAATGATTTGTGCTAGTTAATTCTTTCATTAGAGTAAATGGTAGAGAGCAGGAAGTAAAGAGGTGAGCTTTCATTGTTTTATAGTATGTCTTCTGACGACACTGTTAAGGAGCTTGCTTCTTCTATGGCTAGTGGCTTGACTAGCAAGGAGGCAGAGTTCAGGCTGTCAAAGTTCGGCAGGAACAAGCTGGTTTCAAAGAAAAAGGTCAGCTTGCTGGAGCGCTTCATCAGCCAGCTTGGAGAGCTTTTGGTAGTCATACTAATCATTGCAGGCATTATTGCTTTTCTCCTGGGCGAAAGGGTTGATGCAGGAATTATCTTCTTTATCGTAATCCTCAATGCTATCGTCGGAGTAATCCAGGAGTTCAAGGCTGAGAAAGCTATTGAAGCCTTGAAAAAAATGATGAATCCCAAAGCTACAGTAATAAGGGATGGCAGGCAAAAAATTATCAGCGCTGAAGAGCTGGTGCCTGGAGATATTATAATCCTTGAAGAAGGAACAAAGGTTCCTGCTGATGCCAGGATTCTTGAAGCTGTCATGCTAAAAGTAGATGAGGCTGTGCTTACAGGTGAAAGCGTGCCTGTAACCAAGAATGCCTTGATGCTTGAATCAGGCAATGCTGACAAGATTGCTCTGGGCGACCGGGAGAACATGCTCTTCATGGGCACCACTGTTATCAGTGGAAGATGCAAAGCAATTGTTACAGCTACTGGCATGGACACAGAGTTCGGCAGGATTGCAGGCTTGACTTCAGAAATAGAGCAGGAGAAGAGCCCTCTCCAGAAAGAGCTGGTCAGGGTGAGTAAGTTCATTGCAAAGGCTGTGCTGGGAGTCTGCGCCATAGTATTTTTTATCGGCTTGATGAGCGGCAAGCCATTGTTTGATATGTTCCTGTTCGCAGTCAGCCTTGGAGTGGCTGCTGTTCCAGAAGGATTGCCAGCAACCATGACCATTGCCCTTGCTCTTGGCGTGCAAAGAATGGCAAAGAGAAAAGCTATCATTAGAAAATTATCCAGTGTTGAATCCCTGGGCAGCACAACAGTCATCTGCACTGACAAGACAGGAACATTAACCAAGAATGAGATGACTGTGAAAAAGATTTGGGTTAATGGCAAGACCATACATGTTGAAGGCGAAGGCTATGCTCCTGAGGGAAGGTTCCTCTTTAATAACCAGGTTTACTCTGATAATGACTTGATTAGCATTCTAAGGGCAGGATTGCTGTGCAACAATGCAGTGCTACAGAAGGATGCTGATAATAATAAATGGGTTATTGTGGGCGACCCGACAGAAGGCGCTCTTGTGGTCAGCGCTGAAAAAGCAGGCCTCATGCCCAGGAATGAGGAAGGGAATTACAAGCGAGTGTTTGAGATTCCTTTCAGCAGCGAAGCCAAGCGCATGATCACGATTAATATTGACAAGAGCAACCAGCTGACTGCTTTCATGAAAGGAGGCACTGCTGTTGTGCTGGACAAATGCTCCTATATTGAGTTGAATGGCAAGGTCAAAAAGCTGGACGAGAAACAGAAAGAAGCAATAAAGGTTATCAGCAGGGACATGTCTGCCGATGCTTTAAGAGTGCTGGCTTTTGCCTATAAAAAAATAGGAGCGAAAGCAGAGGAAAGAAACAGCAGTGATTATGCCAAGATAAAAGAGGATGAATTCATCTTTCTTGGATTGCAGGGAATGATAGACCCACCAAGGCCTGAAGTCAAGGAAGCAGTTGCCAAGTGCAAGAAGGCAGGCATCAGGATTATTGTGCTGACAGGAGACCATGGATTGACTGCAAAAGCAATTGCCAAGCAGGTCGGCATTGCAAATGATGATACTAGAGTTATCAAGGGAGTTGAGCTTGACAAGATGAATGAGGAGGAGCTCAGCATTGCCCTGAGCCATGAAGTAATTTTTGCAAGAGTTAGTGCAGAGCACAAGATGCGCGTAGTCAGCAACCTAATGAAGCAGGGCGAGATTGTTGCTGTGACTGGCGACGGAGTAAATGACGCTCCTGCCCTGAAAAAAGCAGACATAGGAGTTGCCATGGGCATCACAGGAACTGATGTGAGCAAGGAAGCCAGCGAGATGGTGCTCACAGACGATTCATTCGCAACCATTGTTAATGCTGTCGAGGAAGGCAGAAGCGTTTATTCCAACATCACCAAATTCATAAGGTACATGTTCTCCACCAACCTGGGAGAGATACTCGCTATTTTCCTTGCCATGCTCGTGGTGCCGCAGCACTTCATTGTTTCTGCAGTGCAGATATTGTGGGTTAACCTTGGCACGGATGTTTTGCCAGCACTCGCCCTGGGAGTTGAGCCTGCTGAGGATGGAGTGATGGACAAGCCCCCAAGAAATACTAAGGAGAGGATTATAAACTCCAGCAGATTATTCAGCTGGCTGATCACAGGAATAATAATTGGCGGAGGAACGCTTCTAATGTTCCTCCTCAACATGAATGATCCTGTCAAGGCGAGAACCATGGCTTTTTCAGTGCTGGTATTTTTCCAGCTGGCCAATGTTTTCAACTGCAGGCACGAGCTAAAGTCCTTGTTCATGATGAAGAAGTCCAACAGATTAATAATATTCGCAGTAGCAGTGTCTCTCATATTGCAAGTGTCTGTTGTGCAAATCCCATTCCTCCAGGAAGTCTTCAAGACAACAGGATTGTCGCTGGCAGAATGGGTCGGGGTTGTCCTACTCAGCCTCACAGTGATTGTTTATGACGAGGCTAGAAAGATATTTGCCAGGAGATTTCTAAATATTCCTAAACATTCCTGAAGAAGACCAATTTCATTATTAGGAACAAGAAGTACAAACCTACCAGCACCAGGCCCTGCTTTTTCTCGTGGCGCTCAACCCTGAGGTTTCTTTTTAATAATAACATGACCACAAGCACTGCTAAGGCAAAGAAGGGAAGCTCGAACTCGAGCAAGCCTTTGCTAAAGCTCAATCCTGAAATCACTGCCCCTATTCCCATTGAGAACAAAGGGTCATTGATGCATGAGCCTATAAGCACTCCAAGGGAGAGCTCGTGAGTCTTCTTGCCAATGCCTCTGAAAACTGTTGATAATTCTGGGAGGCAGCCGCCAATACTCAGGATGATTACGCCGACAAAAGTCTGGGTGAGATGAAAGGCATCTGCTATTTTTAGGGCGTTGCTAACAACAATGTTGCTCCCAACTGCTAATAATGCAAATCCAAACAGCATTAACAAGATTACAATCACAGGGTGGCGGTTGAGTTTCTTACTCTTAATCTCAACAGCATCAACTGGCTCATAGAGCAAAGGATTCTTTTCCCTGGCTTCATACTCGTCCTTGCTAAGAAACAAGATGTAAACAAAATATCCCAGGATTAGGATTATGCCTTCTGCCCTTGAGATGGTTCCGTCCATGCCGAAGAGGAAGAGCGCAAGAATTGACAATAATATTACTATTCCGTCCCTGCTCAGAGTTTTTTTTGTGGCGCGAAGCACTCCTCCAATTGCAACTACTCCGACGACCAAGGTCATTATGTTAATGCTGGAGCCAATGTTGACTCCTACAGCTACTGCGCTGGCAGGCTGGCCTTTAAGTGTATCTACTGAAGAAAAGATTGTGGTAAAAATTTCTGGCAGGGAAGTACCCATGGTCACAATGGTCAATCCTATGAATGCATGGGACAGCTTGAACCTCTGAGATAACTTCTTGGCGCTCTCAATCACAAAATCAGTGCCAAACCAGAGCAATGCAAGACCTGCAATAAGCAAGAGTATTGGAATCCACATAACAGGACTAATTGAGGCGATTATTTTTAAATGTAGCGGAATTTTGCAATGATTTAAAAATTCTTATTGTTCTCTTTTATTAATATGCAAACAGAATTTTTCACAGAAGTAATTGAGTACATAAGAAAGAACAAGCCTTCAAAGCAGATGCTGGCCAAGGAAAAAGTCAGGCTGTGCTCAAAGCACAAGCTTGGCAAGATACCGACAGATATAGAAATATTAATGTACACAGATGGTGCTGAGATTAATCTGCTCAAGAAATACTTGCGCACCAAGCCAATAAGGACCATTAGCGGAGTTGCTGTTGTCGCAGTCATGACCAAGCCTTTTCCTTGCCCTCACGGCAAATGCGCAATGTGCCCGGGAGGCGTTTCCAGTTTTTTTGGCGAAGTGCCCCAGAGCTATACTGGAAAAGAGCCTGCTACTTTGCGGGCTATAAGGAATAATTATGATTCTTATCTCCAGGTGTTTAACAGGTTGGAGCAGTATGTTGTTCTCGGTCAGAGCCCTGAAAAGGTTGAACTGATTATCATGGGAGGGACTTTTCCCAGCTTTCCAAAAAAATATCAGGAAGAATTTGTTTATTATGCTTTCAAGGCGATGAATGACTTCTCAAAATTGTTTTTTGACAGGAAAGGAGAGCTTGATATTGTTAAGTTCAAGAAATTCTTTGAATTGCCAGGCGAGGTTGGAAGCAGTGAGAGAGTGAAGCATATTCACAAGAAATTATTTGCAGCCAGGAAAAAAGCAAAGAAAACATTGGAGCAAGAACAAGAACAGAACCAATCCTCAAATATCAGGTGCGTTGGATTAACAGTTGAGACCAGGCCTGACTATGCAAAGCTCGAGCATGCTAATCAAATGCTAAGGCTTGGATGCACAAGAGTGGAGCTGGGAGTTCAAAGCGTATATGATAGAGCGCTGATTGGAATTAATCGAGGCCACGATGCTAATGAGTCAATTGTTGCTACTAGAACGCTGAAGGACTTAGGATTTAAGATTAATTATCACATGATGCTCGGAATGCCAGGCGTAAGCCTTGAAGAGGATTTGCAAGGGCTAAAAGAATTGTTTTTGAATCCTGACTTCAGGCCTGACATGCTAAAACTTTACCCGTGCATGGTTTTGAAAGGAACAAAACTTTATGATGAATGGGAGAAAGGAAATTATACACCATTAACAACAGAGCAGGCTGCAAGGCTGATTGCTGATTTCAAGAAAACAATTCCTGAATATGTGCGCATCATGAGAGTGCAAAGAGACATACCTACAAAGATGACTGTTGCAGGAGTTGATAGGACTAACCTACGGCAGTACATTACAGAAATAATGAGCAAGGAAGGAATAAAGTGCAGGTGCATAAGGTGCAGGGAGATAAAGAATAATGAGATAAAAGGAAGAATAGAAATGAGAATAGAAAAATATGCTGCTTCTGATGGTTATGAATACTTTATTAACCTGGAAAATAATGACAAGCTGCTGGGATTCTGCAGATTAAGAATCCCCTCTCAAAGCTTGAGAAAAGAGATAACAAATGACTCTGCACTTATCAGGGAACTGCATGTCTACGGCAGCGCTGTGAATATTGGCGGAAAAGGAAGCAAGGAGACAACGCAGCACAAAGGATTTGGCAAGGAATTGTTGATGACTGCAGAGAAGATTGCAAAGAAGAACTGCAAGAAAAAAATAATAATTATCTCAGGCATTGGAGTCAGGAACTACTACAAAAAACTCGGCTACAAGAAAGAAGGACCGTACATGGTGAAGAAGATATAATAAATTAATCAATTACAACATAGAATTTATCAAATACTAATGTGGCTCTTTTTTGAATTAACTTGTACTTTTTCATAACCGCAGGAACCTCATCAGTTCGTTCAATCAAATCTTTAAAACCCTTCCAAAAAGCCTCATTCACAAATCCATATAATAAACTCAACAATCCTTCACATTTATTCTCATCAAATCTAGGTACAAAATAATGTTTCTGAATTCCTTCATAACCTAATTCTAAAGAAGAACGCATTACCTCAATACTGGGATGAGACCAAGAACATAATTTCTGATAAACTCTATATTGGGCCTCTTCATTTATGCATATCAGTAGTTCTTTAAATCCCCTGCTTGCGAAAATAGTCCTCGGGTTTTTCGTATAAGCAATATCAAACAATCCTTTATTGTATTCAGCAATTGTAATTTCCTTAACCCTCCTATTTAAGAAAAATGTTGCCTTTTCCCAATTCCTTAAAACCAAACTAACAAATTTATTAAAATAATCCTGAGAAACCACATGCAAAGGGACGATAAATTTCGAAGCCAATTTATCTTGTTCATACTTTTGTTGTTCTTGCCAGTCTTTCCACGACACGGAATATTTAACTAAGTAAATTAAGTGATACAAACTTTGCATCATATGTCTTGCCAATTCGGCAGCTTCATCATAATATCCTGATAATATTAAATCGGTGGACATTCTCTGTTTTTTTAACATCTCAGCGAATAAAGCATAACAAAGAATGAATTGGTCAGAATTCTTACAATATAAAGTTCCATATTCAAAATAGTTAACCAACAGTTCATACAACAAATCATACTGTTTCTTTAAGTAATGCACCTGTCTTTTATATCGAGTCCTCGTATATTGGACTAGTTGTTTAGTTGTTTGTCGCTGTTCTTTTCTGATTTCTGAAATAGTTCGAATCACAAATAAAGGATAAACTGCTCTAAATATCAATTTTTCGATGAATTTCACAAAAAATCTACAAGACCTTACATAAAATCATACTTGCTCTGTAACTGATTGACCACATTTGCATCGAATTCCTAACACTCGAATAGGTTCGCCCTTTCTTCGTTCAGGCAAGTCATAAAGAAAAATATATTCTGTATTGCATTTAATACATTTTTTAATTACTTCTTTCATACATTCACCGCCAATATTCATTTTCCAGACTTTCTACAACTCCTTTAAATGTTTCACTAACTCTATGAATAAAAGCCAAACACCAAAAACAAAAACAACAATGCTCAGAGCCCATAGTATCCCGCCAGTGTAATTCATTATGTCATTCCAAACCTTGATGCTTAAATTTGGCAAAAAAAGCATTGAATATACAGTAAAAAAACCAATACCAGCTGCCAAAAATATCATGCTCAAGTAAAATAAATGTTTCATTATAGGGGTATGACTCGTCTTATTCTTTTCAAAGATACCTCCTATTAGACAAAATCCAAAAATCGTAAGAGAAACCTGCCCCCATGTTAGAAGCATAGAAGGATTACCTCCACTCTTTATAATCTCAACAATAATGCCCAAAGCCCAAAAAGAAGCTAGAACAGGAAAAATAATCGAGATTATAACAAGAATCCAATCAATAAAATCTTTCTTTTTTTCAGCTTCCATAATTTATCAGTAATTATTCTTTTTATTTAAATATTTACTTTTTACAACTCAAATATGAATTATTTTAGAATAATCCATTCGAACAGAACTTCTTTTTATCGCAAGCTTTATATATTCTCACAAGTTGTGGAGTTTTGCTCTGTTTGGGGGTTGAGTGCTGATGCTTAAGGCTTTTGATGTTAATGATTCAAAGGACAGGAGAAAGAATGAGTCCGGGTTAGCAAAGGACAGCCCTTTCATGTCTGACTTCTTTAGGATTATTGAGAGCAAAAGCTTCAGGAGGCTGCCTTTCAAGACCCAGGTGTTTTCTTTTCCAGAGCACTCGCACATCAGGACCAGATTAACTCATACTAATGAGGTTATTGCAACTGCTGGCAGGATTTCTGAAATCTTGGGATTGAATACTCCGCTCTGCCTAGCAATTGCTGCTGGCCACGACATAGGACATGCTCCTTACGGTCACCTGGGAGAAGAATTATTGTCAGAACTGGGAAAGAAATTATTCAGGCACGAGATTTACGGAACAGTATTATTGCAGGAAGTTGAGAATCGCGGCAAAGGACTGAATCTCTGCTATGAAACACTTGAAGGCATAAGGATGCATGCAAGAGGAGCCCATGAGCTTACTATTAATTCTTCCAAGCCAGCAGAATATTCTGCTGTGATGTACGCTGACAAGATATCCTATACTTTTTCTGATTACAGCGACGCTGACAGGTACGGCTACTTTCCAAATGATGAATACAAGAAGCTGGTGCAAAGCATTAATGAAAAATTAGGACGAACAACTGAAGCAAGAAGAGATGCCTGCATCAAGGCATTGGTAAAGGAGAGCAAGGAAAAAGGATGCGTATCCTTCACAGAAGGAGAAGAATTTGCTCTCTTCGACGAATTAAGAGCAGTGCTATACAAGAGAGTGTATGAAGCCATAGACACTTCTGTGCACAAGACCATCCTGAAAAGCCTTTATGCTTTTATCAAGGAGAACGAGGATTTCAAATCCAAGTACAACAGCTTTGACCCAATCATTTTCATTTCCCTATTGACAGACGAGAATGTTACAACCTTTGGCACCATGAGGCTCAGCTCAAAAAAACTCTCCCTGAACGACATAGAAAGGCAGTTCAGAGGAGCATTTGAGTTGTTGCCAGAGCTCAAAGACAAGAAAATAGATTATTCTGACGCAGGACTGGATTGGTAGAACTTCTAAAAACAGTTTTCGCGCAGGATACACTGGTTACAAAAAATTTTGGCACGATTAGAATTATTTCTTCTTTAGCGTGTTTTTAATAAAGTATGTTATATTTTTAATGCTCAACATTATTCCGTCTGGTGTGGAACGAAGAAATCTTCCGTATCGACTTGATACTAGTTTATAAACTCCTGAAATACTCCCTGATTCAGCAGGAATAATTTCAACTATTTTACCGCGCGCGCCATCTTCAAGACTAACTTCAAGCAGTCCTTTCCCATCAAGAGTATAACTTCTTTGTAATTGATCTATCGCTTTTTCTAAAGTAAATAAGTCTTTTAGACAGGAAATGTTGTAGGTTATTTCAAAAGTCACGTTACGATTTAGGAATAGAAACATATTTTTAAATGTTGTTATTAATGAGCTTCAGATTTATTCTTCGCTTCACCTCTCCTTATTTTAGAAAACCATTTAAAACAGCCTCTTATTCTATAATTTTATGGCTAATGAAGTTTTAGAGACAATCCCTGACAGCATCAAGTTTCCTGTGAAGGAGAAGTTCGAGCAGAGATACAAATCTCTCCTGGGCGACAGATACAATGAGTTCATAAGCTTCTCTACTTCTTATATTCGGAAGAGCATTCGCGTGAATACTTTGAAAGCTTGTGTTGATGATGTGAAGCAAAGCCTGGAGAAGAACTGGATGCTTACAGCAGTTCCTTGGTGTAAGCAAGGCTTCTGGATTGATTACAGGGCAGATACTCCCGAGGATAAAAGATATGATGTTGGCAATGTGCTGGAGCACATGCTCGGATATATTTATGTTCAGGATGCTGCCAGCATGATTCCTCCGGTTGTTTTAATGCCAGAGCCTGGCGATATAGTCCTGGACATGTGCTCTGCTCCTGGCAGCAAGGCCAGCCAGATAGCTGCAATGATGAATAATACTGGCTTGTTATTGGCTAATGATTTGCAGGGCGACAGGTTGAAGGCTTTGGGAATTAATCTTCAGAGGACTGGCGTGAGCAATGCGCTAATCACCCAGATGCCTGGGCATAAGTTCAGGTTCATCAGCTTGAAGTTTGACAAGGTTCTTGTTGATGCTCCTTGCTCTGGGACAGGAACAATAAGGCGCTCATTAAAGACTCTGATGATGTGGAGCCCTCACATGGTTAAGAAAATGTCTGCCCAGCAAAAGCAAATGATTGCTTCTGGATTTGAAGCATTGAAGCCAGGCGGAGTGTTGGTTTATTCTACATGCACAATGGAGCCAGAAGAGGATGAAGGAGTTGTTAGTTGGCTTCTTGCTAATTATCCTGGCGCGAAAATCGAGGAGATAAAGCTTGATATCAAGAGAAGTTCGGCAATAACTGAGTTTGAAGGAGAAAAGTATAATGAGCAGGTGAAGCACTGCCTAAGAATCTGGCCGCAGGACAATGACAGCGAGGGGTTCTTTGTTGCGAAGATACGAAAACTCAAAACTATTTGATGAAAGGATAGGCAAAAAGTCTTCTGCATTTTCATGTAACGCCTAAATGGTTACAAAAATATAAATACTTAAAGGTATTACTTCATCATATCATTGCTGTTTTTAGTAGTTTATAATAATTTAATTACTATTAAATCCTAAAAAAATTTGAGGTGGAGAGCATGAAGCCAGAATCTTCATTTCAGAAGAAATCTTTCTTACAAAGAGCAAAAGAGTTCTGCAGCGAGAAAAAAACACAGATTATAGGCGGAGCCATATTGGCAGGCGCAATGGCATTGACATCTTGCGCAATCCCACTGGAGAAAAAAGTAATAACTCCTAATGCCTTCATGTCAGGCAGGCTTGTAACGCTGACTGGAGAAGTGATGGAAGGCTACAAAGACACCAACCTTCGCAGCGATTTGAACATTCCATTAGTCATTTACAACAGTGTTGACTCTTCTGGTGAAAATCTACTCGTCAATATTCATGAGGATTTCAGGTTCGGCCTTAACACACAAGCAATAAAGAGGATGAAAGAAGCATTAAACAACGGCAAATACGCAGTAAGGGTGTACGGCAGGACAACCCACGACAATATGATTTATGAAATAAATGGTGTGAATAAAGAAGTAAAGAATGTTGACTCGAGCGTGATATCCCTGACAGATAAGGATGGTGAAGTGAAGCTCATTCTAGAGATGGACCTTGACCCTATAGTTGCATTGATGGACCCGAGAAATATAACTATGCCGATAAATGTCAATCCAGGAATCTCCTGGGGCATACAAGCTTGGCCTTGGAATTTTGGCTTTGGCTCATATTGGAACTCAATGGATTGGTTCGATTGGATGGGTGCGTGGGGTTATGGCGGGCCGTTCTTTGTAAATTATTGGAGTATTATGGCAATGGACTTTGATAGAGATGGAATACCTAATTGGCTCGACCCATTCCCATACGACTTAGCAAATGCATCCAACAGGCAGTTGGTAAACCCTGAACTAAGAAAATACCAAAACGTTTACGCTGGCTTAAACCTGCATAATTACCTGGCTGCGATGAAAGGAGAAAAAAATCAGATGATACCTCCTGAAGGAGCAAGGCTGCATAAGGATTTTGTTGACATACTCGCCAGGAACAATCAGGCGGATGAATACCGTGCACAGATAATCACAAAAAGGCAGGAGCTGATTAAGAATTATAATTCAAAGCCCGCAAATGAGCGAGCCAGGATTGTTAATCCTGCAAGCCTAGAAAGCATTGTGAAGAGCATAGGGATAAGATTGGACCAGACAAATAAATCCTATAACAATCCTAATGTGAGGACGCCAGGCATGATTTATGAACGAGGAACAGGAGTTACAGATATGGGTTCTATGCGCGGGGAATCTGAAGGAGGAAGCAGTGGCTATGCAATACCAAGAGCAGATTCTTCATCAAGAAGCGCATCATCTGACGCTGGCGCATCAGGAACCAAAGCAGACTCTGGCGGAGACCACATAAAAAAATAATGTGAAACGAATTTATACAAATTTATGAAAAAACAAAAAAGCATACTAAATGAGTGATGGGGTGGGAAAATGGAAACAGGACTAGAAACTGTCGTGAAGGAAGGAAAGCCATCATTTATGCAACGAACAAGAGATTTTATGAAAAAGAAATGGGTTAACCTCGGCCTCGGGGCAATAGTGGCAGGCAGCATGCTAATGGGCTCAGCAAATAATCTCAGCGCCCAGACATCTGCGCAAGAAGAAAATTATAATGAGCCGCCTCGACAAGAAGAGGTTTATGACGTCAGAAACATTCGCCCTGATAGCTCTAACCAGATATTCCAGGCTTATGTGATTCAAGAAGACCAAACCTATGATAATGATTTAGCATTCATAGCAGAAGATATGAGCCGCACCACTCCTGATGGAAAGCCATTAAAAATTTTAGTGATAAATAATTATAATCAGAGCAATGCAAACATCATTGATGAGATACAAAAAAGAATAAACAACCCTGAGCAATACCCTTGGTTTGAGATGACAGGCAAGGTTATGCGCGCCTCACCTTACAGTGTGGGAGATTGGAATGTAATGCTCAAGCTAAAGCAAATGACAATATATGACCAGGAAGGCAATAAAACACTCTTCCCAATCACAGACACGACAGACACGTCTGATTCAGAAGTCTACAATGTTTACGAGCCAAATGATTATGACTGGATGTATGCTCCCGGAAGCTGCATAACAGGATTCTACTACCCACGTTTCGGCATTGGCTTTGCGCCTTGGTGGGACTTAGACATGGATGGAATACCCAACTGGATGGACCCAGACCCTCTCTGGCCAAATTATTGGGACCCTTTTATGTTCGCACCGTGGCACCATCACAACTGGCACTGGCATCCAAATTGGTGGGCTGGCTCGCCCTACTGGGGTTATTGGGGTGATGGAGACCGCCACTGGAAACGCCACAGAGACCATGATAACGATAAAGACTTCCAAAACATAATTCATAAGATCGGCAAGAATCAGCTCCAAGACCCACGTAACAGGGATGAAGTAAGGAAATATATAAGAGGAATTAATGACAGCAGGGACTTGAGAAAAATTATGAATCCGGATCAGCTCAAAAATCTTGAGCAGGTGCGAAAGGGAATCTTTGATCGGGACTATGAATTCCAAAGGAAAAACTCTAACATCATCATACACGACAAGGATGGAAGCGAAAGAATCATAAGAAGCACAATGCCTGAGAAAAATCTGGAATACAGGATTACCTCGCCTGGTATAATGCGAGAGCATGACAAAATCACAACCAGGGATTCAGGCAGCACTGAGAGAAGCATCAGGCACTATGAGCCAAAAGCCACAAATCCAAAGGCTCAGGAGCCAAAGAAAGGCACGGTTATCAAGAAAGATAATAAAGATAATAACAAGGCAAGCAGCTCAAACTCAGGGCCTGTGAAGAAAAAAAAAGAGTATGAGAGAAGCTATTCCTTGAGCCCGAGAAGTGAATATAATATTAGGGAGAGCCCAGCCAACTCTCAAACTCAGAGGACGATGTTTCCCTCGCGCCTCAGCAACAACCAGAGCGAAGTCAGCAGGTATTCTTGGCCGAGAATAAATTATGACAGGACAAAGAGCAATAGCAGCAGAAGCTATTTCTCGCCGAGCAGAAGCACGATAAGCTATAGCCGACCAAGTGTTTCACGCAGCTCAACAAGCAAGAGCTCAGGCAGCTACAGGAGTTCTGGCAGCAACTACAGCAGAGGTTCGAGCAGCAGTAACAGCAGCCATTCCTCGCACTCGTCGAGCGGAAGCATTCGAAGGCGCTGAAAAATTTTTTTAGTTTTTATTTTATTCATCTTAAATAAATCAGAAAAATAATGAAAAAATTAAATAGTTTACTTCCTAGCTTTCTCTATCTTTCCTTTCAGCAAAGCATCAAGGCTCTGTTCGTTAACCTTTATGACCTGCCACCTGACTCCGGGAATGTCTCCTTTTGACCTGCCCATGGCCCCGCCTATGCACTCTATAATAACTTCGTCGTGCTCGTCTATCATCTTAGTGGCTCCGTCTCCTGGGCAAAAAGCAGTTACTTGCTTGCCGTTCTTTACCAGCTGAACGCGGACGCATTTTCTCATGGCAGAGTTAGGCTGCTTTGCTTCCAGCTGCAGCTTCTCAAGCACTATACCCGAGGCTTGGCTTGCTCCTTTGAGAGGGTCTGATTTCTGCTTTACTCTCATGGCTTTCTTGACAAACCATTTATAGTGCCATCTGGCTTTTTTGCGCTTGTTCCTCAGCTTCTTTGCTGAGTTCAATCCCTTGCTTTTCTTACCCATTTTCAATCCTCATTAATTTTTATCAAAAATCAAAGAATACCTTATTTCTTTGATTTTTGGAAATACTTCGGCCCAAAGGTCGAAGATATTTATTATGAAAATATTTTATCACACAATATTTTATCATATAACCTTGATTTCCTCGATGGTGAAGTACTTGCTCACTGTCTTCTCAAGGTTTCTCAGGTTCTGGGCTTTTATTCCTATTATTAAACCTTTTGTTTTTGTGTCAGCGCCAGTAACAGTAACAACATCTCCTTCTTCCTTGATGTCAGTTATTCTGAGGGGCGCCAGGTAATTGGTGATAAACAGCAATCTTTCAGGGCTGAACTCCACGATTTTAATTTTCCTGTTCAGCACCTTCTCTATTTTTATAATATTAGTCTTGTTCTTTCCCAGGGCTTTGCCCATTTCCCCATTCTCTATCAGGAACACCAATTTTTCCCTGTCGAAAAAGCAGTCCTTGAGCTGCGCATGGGTGATGTTCTCGAACAAGGCCATGCATTTCAGTATTTCTGTGTCAAAAGTTATTTTTGGATTAGTCATTTTTTTAGAACAAAGAAAAAATTTTCTTCTTCCTCCTACTTCTCATACTTGCCTTTCTCCACAACATTCTTCAAGCCGATGGCTGCTATTGAAAAAGGCTTCTTGCACACCACTCCCAGCTCATCATTGGGTATGTCCAGCTTCTCAACTTCTACTTTTGCGAGGGAAGCGTAGTACTCTATGTCCTTCAGCAATGCATCATGGGTGTTGCTCGCCAGGAACACCTTGGCCAGCTCATTCTTCTTGAGAGCCTTCAGCACCCTGTCAGCTCCTATTATCAGCACCTTGCTCTTCAACAATTTCTTAATCTCATCAACGCTCATATTTATCTCCTCAAAAATTTTATTCCTTATCCTTGTCTTTCTCCTTCTTCTCCTTCTCAGCCCGTATCTTGGTCACTAGCCCTGGCAGTCCCGTGCCTATTGGTACTGGCTGGTTGATCATGACATTCTCAATCACAGAGTTAAGCTCATCAGTTTCTCCGACAATTGCAGCATTAATCACATGCTTAATAGGAGTCTCGAATGAAGCCCTTGCCAATACGCTCGGCTTCTCCTTCACAATGCCGTACCTGCTCACTCCCAAAACATAGCCTGACATGGTCATTGCATCAGACACCAATAGTATGTGCCTGGTATCAATCTTTATTCCCTGGTCTTTCAACACTTTGATTATCTCCCTGATAATAGCTTCCCTGGCTGCTTCTATGCCCAGGATTTTCTCAATCTCTGCAATGCTGTTGGTTCTCGTCTTGTCAGCATCGACAAAGGGCAGCTTCAATACTTCTTTCAGGTTGCTGCCTGCAGTAATGATAATATATTCATTATCCCTTTTGACAGGCAAAACCTGGGTGATGCCTTTTACTCCGTTAATATAAATGTCTTTTATCTTTTCCCTGAGCTTGTAAATCTGGTTCAGCGCTTCGTCGCCAGAAGCCTTTATTTTGATGCTGCCGTCCTTGTCAAGCCTCACATCAAATCCTTTGATGCTCTTGCCCAGCACAGCTGAAATCTTGGCAGCATTCATCCTTCTCTCCTTCAGTTTTTTCTCGTCGAGGACAATGCTCATCCTGGTCTCTGCAACATTGATGTTCAGCTCTTTAAGGTACTCCCTAAGCCTGGTCTCCTTCAGGCTTTCTGCTGCCAGCTTTATCTCCTTGCCTTCTGAATAAGGCTTTTTCAGGAATATTTCCATCATCTTGGTGCTTATCTCGCTCCTGGCGTCCAGGATTTCTATCAGCCTGGGCAGTCCTGTTGTTACGTTCATCTCACTGACGCCTGCAAAGTGGAAGGTGTTAAGGGTCATCTGGGTTCCTGGCTCTCCAATTGATTCTGCAGTCACCAAGCCGACGCATTCTCCTGGCTCTGCCAATGATTCCCTGAACTCCTTGAACACTCTATCAACTATCCTCTTTGCCCTGGCGCTTCCCATGCTATCAGGCAATTCCTTCTCCAAGTCTTCCAGTATTTTGTTAGGAAGCTTGTCCTTGTATTCTTTTAGTTCTGCGCGCATGATAATCACTTTGTTTTTTGAATATTATTTTGAATATTAATTTGTTGCTTAATTTGTCGTCCTTATTATGTGGCTGACATTTATTTTTCCGCCTAAGCTTTTACGAAAAGCTTAAGCAAAACACCTTAAGGAGGATATTCACTTTGTGAAATCCTCCGAATCATAATTTAATTTGTAGTTCTAATAATGTGGCTGACGTTTATTTTTCCGCCTTCGCTCTTGGAAACATCAATGCCGTCTTCTCCGTAGGTGAACTGCACAATCTTCTTGCCAGCATCCCTGACAGTGAAGTCGTATTCGACCCTGAAATCCTGCAAAGCATTGGCTAGCCTCCTGTAAAGGTATCCTGATTTTGGAGTTCTTAGTGCAGTGTCCATCAGGCTATCTCTTCCAGTCATTGCCATGAAGAAGAGCTCGAAAGGCTCAAGTCCTGTCTTGAATCCGTTCTTTATGAATCCTCTGGCAGCTGCTCCCAGGTCTCCTTTCCTAAAGCATGATAATGTTCTGTCATTATATCCTCTGCTAATCCTTCCTCCTCGCAATGCTTGCTGCCCTACGCAGGCTGACATCTGGGCGAGGTTGAGCAGGTTTCCTCTTGCTCCTGATAATATCATGATGAGCGCGTGGCTGTTATCATCAGCATTCTTGGCAACTACTTCTCCTGTAGTATTCCTAACATTGTTAAGCTTCTCAAGCACTCTTCGCTCCAAGGTTTCCTTTAATCCTCGTCCTGGCAAAAGCTCGAGTGTGCCTTCATGGTATTCCTTAATCATCCTCTTGACATCAGAGTCTGCTTCTGCCAGCAGCCTGTTAACCTCTTCCCTGGCTTCTGGCTTCAGGTCCATGTCTGATATTTTTATTGTGAATCCGTACCTAAGCAACACTTCAATTCCTAACCTGTAAATCTTTCCGAGCATGTCAACCATCCTGTGGCTTCCGTACTGCTTGTGCAGGTTTCTCAGCAATAATCCTGAGCCTTCTCCAAGGTTGTTCTTGTCCAGTACCCCTGTGATGAGCTTTCCGTCCTTGATTTCAACAATCGCATCAGGGTCTGTGGTGCCTTCTGTGTAACTCCTTGCATGGCCTTTGAAATTGAAATCGTCAGGGAGGAGGACTGAAAATATTTCCTTTCCATTCACGCTGTTCTTGTTCGGCAGCTTTGAAAAATCTTCTACTCCTGCTGCCATGAGCAAGTCAATTGCTCCTTCTCTCGACATGCTAAGGTATTTGGTGAGCATGTAATTTCCTGTGATTGCGTCCTGGTTGCATCCGATAATGCTGAGGCCGTACCTTGGGCTGATGAGCTGGGTCTGTACTTCCATGAGTATCTCAGCTTCTGCCCTTGCCTCTTCTGTCTGCGGTATGTGCAGGTTCATCTCGTCTCCGTCGAAGTCTGCGTTGTAAGGAGCGCAAACCGCAGGGTTCAATCTTAATGTCAATCCTGGAAGAACTCTTACTTTGTGGCACATCATACTCATCCTGTGCAGGCTTGGCTGCCTGTTGAAGATGCTTATGTCTCCATCCATCAGGTGCCTCTCGACGATAAAGCCTGGCTGCAATTCCTCAAGCAATGCTTCCTTGGTCTCATCAGTTATTTTCTTTCTCCTGCCGTCTGGGCGGATGATGTAGTTGGCTCCAGGATACTCCTTTGGCCCTTTCTTGACAAAAGTTTTCAAGTATTCAATGTTCCAGGTTGTTACTCTCTCAGGAACTGTGAGCTTCATAGCCATGACCATGGGCACTCCTACTTCATTGATGTTCAGCATTGGGTCTGGGCTGATTACTGTTCTTGCGCAGAAATTAGTTCTCTTGCCAGCAAGGTTGTGCCTTATTCTTCCTTCCTTGCTCTTGATTCTCGCTGTTAGCGTCTTGAGTGGCTGGCCGCTCCTATGCCTTGCAGGCGGAAGCTGGGCAACCTCGTTATCAAAGAAAGTTGTAATATGATACTGCAACAAGTCCCAGAGGTCTTCAATAATTATTTCTGGCGCTCCTGCATTTATGTTCTCGAATAATCTCTGGTTAATCCTGACAATATCTCCCAGCTTGTGAGTCAAGTCATCCTCGCTCCTCTCACCAGTCTCCAATGTGATGCTTGGTCTCATGGTTACTGGAGGGATTGGCAGCACTGTCAAAACCATCCATTCTGGCTGGGCAGCAAGAGGGTTAATGCCGAACAAGGGCAAGTGCTCTCTTTTAATTCTCTCTAGTCTGCTCCTTACTTCTATTGGGCTGAGCCTCTTGTCTTCCTCGAGGAATGTGGTCGGCTTCTCAATCTTTATCTTGAACTGTTTCTCCTTGCAGTGCGGGCACTTGGTAATTGTTTTCAATGAAGCAATTATCTCCTGAACTTTTCCTCTCTGCTCGTCGATGCCAAACTCTGCTCCTACTTTTTCAAGTTCTTCCCTTGCCTTGTTAATCTTGTCATTAGGGATGAGGACGCTGCCGCAAGCCCTGCAAGTGCATCTTAAAAGGTCGAGAATAATATTTACGAATTTGATGTGGATTACTGGCCTTGCCAATTCAATGTAGCCAAAGTGTCCTGGGCATTCTTTCAGCTTGCAGCCGCAAGTCTTGCATTTAAGTCCAGGGTCAATGACTCCGAGCCTTATGTCCATGAGGCCTCCGTCTACAGGATAGCCTTCCTTGTCATAGAGTTCAGGCGTTACTATCTTGGCTGACGCCATCTCCTTGATGAACTTAGGACTCATCAGTCCAAATTCAATCTTGTCAATCTTTTTTGAAACAGTTGGTTCCATATTTTTTCACATCAAATGTTTTGTTGCTGTAATGATTATTAATCGCGCCTCAACGCCGGCGGGGCTTTAGTATTTGCTCTTTAATTTCAGCTTTGGATAAATGGTCATGCTCTTGAACTCGTCCAGTATGAGTTTGAAAGCATAGCTCATCTCGACGTTGCTTATCTCCACTCCTTCTCCGCATACTGGGCAGAAATAAGCATTCTTCCTCGCATCATAAACTGCTATGAGCCCGCAGTTCTCGCAAACAGGAACTTCTGTCTTGTCGCTGTCAAACCTTTCCTTGAGGAGCAGGCTTGCGCCGTGGGCGACAAATGTGTCCTTCTCCATTTCTCCCAGCCTGAGCCCTCCTTCCTTGGCTCTACCCTCTGTTGGCTGCCTGGTTAAGAGTTGGATTGGCCCTCTGGCTCTGCTGTGAATCTTGTTAGCTACCATGTGCTTCAGCTTCATGTAGTACATGTTGCCGACAAATATTTTGGAAGTGTACTGCTCTCCTGTTATTCCGTTGTACATGGTTTCTGTGCTGTTCTCCCTGAAGCCCATCTTGAGCAGCTCAAGCCTCAGGTCTGCTTCACGCTCACCCTCAAATGTGGTTCCGTCAATATATCGCCCGCTCAGGGCTCCTGTTTTTCCAGCCAATAATTCAATGAGGTGGCTGACAGTCATCCTGCTAGGGATTCCGTGTGGGCTGAAAATAATGTCAGGCTTAATGCCTGATGCTGTGAATGGGATGTCTGCTTCTGGCACTATCAAGCTTATGACTCCTTTTTGTCCGTGCCTTGAAGTGAATTTGTCGCCTATTTCAGGAGTTCTCGGGTCCCTGATTCTTACCTGGACGAGCTTGTTGCCTTCCTCGCTCTCTGTGAGCATCACAAAGTCTATTATTCCTTTTTCTCCATGCTTTAGCGCGTTGCTTGATTCTCGCCTTGAAGTCGTGGCCAGGTTGTATTCTTCCAGGCTGCTCAGGAATCTTGGCGGGCTGGTCTTTCCCAGTATTACGTCGCCTTCCTCGACCACTGCTTCTGGGAAGATTATTCCATCTTCCTCCAGGAACCTGTAGTCATGCTCTGTCCTGTAGCCTTTGACATCCTTATTGGGAATGCTTATCTCGTCGGTAAGCCCTCCTGAGTATCTTAATTCCTCGGTGAGCATGGGCCTGTAATAGGTGCTCCTGCCAAAGCCCCTGTCAACGCTTCCCTGGTTGACTACAATAGCGTCTTCCATGTTGTATCCTTTGTAAGACATTATGGCGACGACAACGTTCTGGCCGCAGGGATGCTTGTCCATGTCCAGTATCTCATTGGTGATAGTAGTAACAATAGGCTTTTGTGGGTAGTTGAGCAGGTTGACGTCCATGTCCATCCTTGCAAAGAAGTTGGCTGCGTAGAATCCTACTGCTTGCTTCTGGTTTTTTGAGCCTTGGGTGAGCCTTACTCCCTGGTTATAGTTTCCGAAGGGCACAAGGCTTGCTGTTAATCCGAAAATATCAATTGGGCTTAGGTCTAGGTGGGTGTCACCTTGGACGAGGTTGGATTCCTTGAGCGAGACTATGGCGCTCTCCTCTTCCATGCTATCCATGTACTCGACAATTCCCTGCTGAATCAAGTCCTGCCATTTGAGCTCGTTCTTCTCCAGCTTTTCAACATGTGAGTCTGTGAGCAAAGACTTGCCGTCCTTGGCAATGATGAGAGGCCTGATGCACCTGCCGCTTCCGCTCTCAATATAAACCTGGTCTGCTTTGTCGTCGTAAAGAATATTGACTGTGTGCGGCAGCTTGTTGCTCCTCCTCAGCCCGATAATATGATTTACATAATCCTTGCCATTGGCTACTTTTCCAATGAATTTGCTGTTAAGGAATACTTCGCTCATGTTTGTTCACGTTTTATTTTTTCGTTTTTCTTTTGTGATTATTATTAATTTTATTTTCTGATTATTTTTTTATTATTTTTTTACTAATTACTTTTTATTTTTTCTTTTTGGCGCTGCTAGTCATTGGCTTGTCAACTTCAAGCCCTGCTTTTATCAGCACAGGAAGTATGTCATCTTCAGGAACATCCTGGGTTACGCTGCTGAGCAATGCCAGGTTCTTTCTCAAGCCAATGTTGGTTCCTTCAGGAGTCTCGCTGGTGCACAGCCTCCCCATGTGGGTTGCGTGCAGGCTTCTCGCCTCGAAATTCTCCTGTGATGATGATAATGGGCTGATGACCCTTTGCAAGTGGGACAATGACTGCAGGTAGTTAAGCCTTTCAATTCTCTGGCTCACTCCTTTTCTTCCACCCACCCAGCTGCCTGTTGCCATGCTGGAATAAATTCTCTGGGTGAGAAGCTTCTCCCTGATGATGACTTTTATACTCGGGAACTTGCCTCTCTTCACAATGCGCTGGAAGTTGTAAAGCAGGTCTCCGATGAGTACTTTCAGGTTGACCCTGAACAGGTCTGCGAGCAAGTCTCCGCTCATCTTCAGCCTCTTGTTCATGTAATGGTCCTTGTCATCTTCTCGCCCATCCCTGATGGTAAGTATCATTTTTTTGAGAATCTTGCAAATATTGTAAGCCTTCCACAACCTGTCTTCCCTCTCAATTCCGACGTGAGGCAGCAGGTACTTGTCCAGTATTTCCTGCATCCTCTGGATTCTTATTTCTCTTGACTGGGTGATTCCTATCCTCTTTGCAATGTAATCAATAGCATCCTCTGTGTTTTTCATGTCCACAAATTCGTAAAGGTTGATTAGGACTTCTGCATCATCTTCCAATCCCACAAGCCTCATTATGTCCTCATCCTTGACGAGACCGAGGGCTTTTATGATTGCAATAATAGGCACTCTTTTGACTCTTGTGAAAGTTAGGTAGAATAATCCGTCCTTTAGCTTCTCGAACTGATGAGGAATCTTGTAAGAGCCTTTTTCTGAGAATAATTTTCCAGTGTACTCGCTCACTCCGCTGGACTCCTTCTCCACCATGAACCTGTTGGAAGCCAGGTCCTCGATGTTGACAATTGCTTTTTCTGTTCCGTTAATAATGAAGTAGCCGCCAGGGTCGTCAGGGTCTTCGCCTTTAGCAATAAGCTCGTCCTTGCTCATGCCATTAAGGTGGCAGTATTTTGATTTCAGCATTATGGGAATGTTCGCTATCTGGGTGGTGAAGCTTTCCCTCTGCACTCCGTTGATGTGGGCGCTGACCTCCAAAAACATCGGGGCAGAGTATGATAATTTTCTCAGCCTCGCCTCCACAGGATAAATAACTCTCTTGGAGCCGTCTGCTTCTGTGATTTCAGGCTTGGTCACCCACACATTGTCCAGGCGTATCTTGAAAGAATCAACATTGGGCGGAATAATGGTCGGCTCAATCTCCTTGTTCTCCTCGATTATTTCCTTGAGCTCATTATCAATAAAATTATTAAATGATTCCAGGCCAGCCTTCACAATGCTGTTCTGCTCAAAATATTTCTTCAGCAAAACATATGATTTTTTCGTGGTGCTCATTTTTTCTTCCTGTTTCTTCTGGTTATTTTATTATTATTATTCGGTTATTATTCCTATTTTATTCCTATTATTATCCATCCATTGAATTATTTATTCCTTGATAACTGCCCTGAAAAATAGCATGTCTCCAGCAGTCCTGCTGTTCCTCTTAATCTTAATAATATCTCCTTCCTTTACATCAAGGTGGGCGATTGCAGGATCATGAAGCAGAATCTTAGGCATCTCCCTGATGGTGACGCTGTATTTTTTTAAAAGGTCCTTAGCTTCTTTCTCAGGAAGCTTAGAATGTTCAGGGACTAACTCATGCTCGATTTTTTCAGTTTTTACCATGTGATAACACCTTAAACATCAGTAAATTATAGCATCAATAAATTCAATAAATATGAATGGGCCGGACGAGATTTTCGTCGCCATTACACAACAGTAAGTTGACAATAATCCGTTGTTTCGAACTCGCGACCACTGCATTTCCTTTGTTCTTGTCATCATTAAAAGTGCAGTGCTCTAGCCAGGCTGAGCTACCGGCCCAGGGTAAGTATTATTTCTCCTGCAGAGCTACACAAGCTCCTTGAATCTGACAATATTATTCAATGTTATTATTATTTACTCGAACGCCCTGGCCGACAACAAAAATTCTTCGAATTTTTGAGTTCGCTTTTTGCGAACAACAAAATTCTGAAATTTTTGAGCCGTCCAGCATCGTTCTCGCTTTGCTCAAACGCCCTGGCCGGGATTCGAACCCGGGTCGAAGCCTTGCTGTGCACTCAACCATTAATGATAATTAATGATTAATAATTATGAGTTCTCGACAGGGCTTCATGATAGGCCACTACACTACCAGGGCATGCCCCGCATGTCCCTGTTATGCATTCAAACTTGACTTTGAATACACTACCAGGGCAGTATAATGATCATGAAGCAGTTGAATGAACGATGATGCATGATATGATGTTATATTATATATGGTAATTATGATGTGCTCTGATGTTATGATATATTATGATATAATGATATGGCGGTGGCTTTCTCCTGCAATGATATTACCTTTTTAGAAATGCCCCTCCCATAAAAAACATTTTATCCGATACTCCTCTCATTCAGCCTGGCAATGATATGATAATGACTATCTTTTTCCAGTTAATACTGGTGATTTTGAGAAAGAGTTCCGGGCCCTTTATAAAGATTACTGTTTTTTTGAGTTAACAGTGAGAAAAGCATGAGAAAATAGGAGCAGGAAATCGACAGCAGGTCTCATCTGAGAGCTCTTAGCAGTTGGGTTGAAGTCGAGTTTGGATTAGAGCCTTGCTGCTGGCTCTGAGCTTTCTCTACTACTCCTGTTATTGCTGACGCTCCTTCAACAGCATATTTTTCTCCAAGGATAACTATTCTTTGTTCTGTATGAGTGTTATCGACAACTCCTGGCTTAAAGTAAATTGGGTATTGGACATCCTTTCCATTAACCTTCACAAGAACCCAATATCTATAAAGTTTGTCTTCTTCCCTATTAGCATAGTATCCATTAGCAGCTTGCTCTAACTTGCTATCAGGCTCGTTCGAATAATATAAAGCTGAAAGAACTATTTTCAGTGCTTGAGGATTTGTTATATGATCTTGTTTCGCAATACTTTCTACCATGGCATCAAAAGGAATCTGATAAAAATTGCTGACTTTGCTCTCCAATCCCAAATTGTTTCCTGTGTAATGGTTGACAGCAAAGGTCATTGCGCCAGCCAGTGTGACTCCTATCGCCCATTTTGCCCAGGGCTTAAGCTTTTTCTTGCCAGTTGATTGGTCGTATTTTTTAAAAATGCTCATGTTTAAACGCCTCCAAAAAGGTATTTGACTTCATCAAAGCTCGAACTCATCAATGAATCCGAGGATTAGCTTGTACTTCTCAAGATATTTGAAGCCTTTGTCTGTGAGAGTGATGTACTTCCTGCCTTTCCTGTCAATAATCTCCTTGACAAACTCTTTTGCTATGAGCTCTGCGTAATAACCAGCAAAGTTGGTTGAGGAAAGGTTTGAGCTTCTAAGCAAGGGCGTTGGCTTTATTGAGTTGTGGTGGGCGCTGATAATCTTCAGAATATCAAATATTACTGTGAGCCTGTCCCTTTTCTTGTTCATATTATCTTACCCTACTTCACCCACTTAGAGATCTTATGATATATTATTATGAAGACAGCCACTGATAACACCTGGAAGAAAAACTCTGCTTCAAGAGGCAAAGGCCTCTGGTTATCAATGATTAGAAGGTTTATGAGCCAGAGAATGGCTATCAAAAAGTAGAGCACTTTTATTTGAGAAAGCTTTTTCCCTTTCTTATGCATTACAAAGTTAAGGATTACCGCAATCACCAGGAGCGCGCATTGCAGGAAGAGCAGCATTCTCTGTGACCTGGTTATGAAAGCAACTATGGATAGGAGGACTGCCACCACGTGGCCGATTATAATTATTATTTTATTATTGCCCACGCTCTTCCAAGCTGAGCCGAATATAAGGTAAAAAATTCCTATGGTGCTGAAATACCCTAAGGGCAGTATGAATAATAGGGCAAACATTTCTCTCGGAAAGATGAATTCAAATCCGGCCTGGGAAAAATGCATGAGACTGAAGATAAACCTCAGAATGTATGATAATCCAAAGAACAAAAAGGCTCCGCGAAAATACTTGATGCCCTCGTATTTTGTGAGTTCGTAGCTTTCCTTGGTCTTGAAATAAATCAAGAAACAAAAAATTACTGCTAGCATTGTAAAGGCTAGCTCGCTGATAAGAACTACTGGGTTGAAAAAAGGCGGAGGCGGAGGCATGTTTACATCACCAAATTATTCTTAACTATTTAAATCTATATAAAAAATGTGGACTTAAACTCCATCTTGTTTATAAATAAATCAGCCTAGATGAAGATAAAAGAATAGGATTATGAAAGTGTAATGATGAAAATATAAGGATGAAAAAATGAAAAATATTAACACAATTTTAACCATCTCTTTTTCCCTGGCATTAATATTTACATTGCTGCTTGTCGGGTGCTCTGCTCAGAGCCCAACACTTCACCCCCCTCTGGAGCAAGACAAAAACTTCAGAAACAATACGAGTACACCTCAGAGTGAGAGCACCCCGCAAGTCCAGCGCGGATAGGAGCCAAATAATAGTAATAGTCAAATGTAAAAGTATTAATAAACAGATTCAAAAAATAATATGCAATAATATGATTCAAGATGGATAAGCAAACAAGCAACAAAAATCAGGTAATACTACGCTTAGAGAATGTGTGGAAGATTTACAAGATGGGCGAAGTAGAGGTGCCTGCGCTCAAGGACGTGAGCGTCGAGATAAAAAAAGGAGATTTTGTTGCAATAATCGGAGCTTCTGGAAGCGGCAAGTCAACCATGATGAACCTCATCGGCTGCTTAGACATCCCTTCAAAAGGCAGGATTTTCTTGATGGGCCGAGACATCACTGATATGCGCGAGTCTGACCTGGCAAACCTGCGGGGAAAGACTATCGGATTTATTTTCCAGCAGTATAACCTCATCCCTTCCATATCTGCTTTTGAGAACGTCTTGATGCCATTAGAATTCCTGGAGCGCAATGATTACGAAGCTGCAAAAAGGACAGGGGAAATATTAACATTGGTCGGCTTGAGCGACAAGATGCATCAAAGGCCGCCCCAGCTTTCTGGTGGCGAACAGCAAAGAGTCTCTATCGCTAGAAGCCTTGTGAGCAACCCAGAGATAATACTCGCAGATGAGCCCACTGGCGCTCTTGATAGTG
>Ga0209777_10000407_pt1 | contig 72802 bp, 56 predicted proteins | sample FrelakmetHBP12HB_FD_187147 | JGI IMG/M metagenome (GOLD analysis project Ga0209777, IMG submission 187147) | Freshwater lake sediment microbial communities from the University of Notre Dame, USA, for methane emissions studies -HBP12 HB (SPAdes)... | ecosystem: Environmental > Aquatic >...
CTGATACGACTTCTCTGGACTCTGTTTACCACGATCGCGTGGCTTTTCCCACCGATCACCACCATCCAGCCCAAATACCCTCAAAACACTCCCGCCTCAGCATGAAACCAGGTTTTTCAACAGTCCCTTTCGCGGGAATGACAATTCTTGAAGATTCCTCACACCTGTAAGGTTTTTTCTGTGACACCACACTAGAGCGTGAGAAGTAACTGCGATAAGACAACTGATCGGTGATTAAGATAGCGATAATGCTGGGAAAAGTCAACCGGAAATTTGCTTTTCTTGCGCGTGCCCCGATTACGTGCTTCAGGCCAATGTCAGCGGAATTACTTCGTACCCGGTCAATTGCTGAAGTGCTATCGCTTCGTGGGATGTGTAGGTGATCAGCTTGATTCCATCGGCTGGCAGACTCTGCAGATTCAGGTCGCCGAGGCACCGCCACTCAGCCTCGGGACGCCAATCGGAAACTTCCGAGCCGCGACTCTGGAAAAAGGGGCGGTCGCTATCAGCAAGCTGGGAATACAGGTCGTCATCACCGTAGATAACCGGGCGCAATCCTGCCGCGATGGCGGTATCCGTCCGGATTGCCACTCCATAAGGTTCGAAACTGTAGCAAACATACCGCCGCCGCCAACGCATCAATTTGACAGCTTCACGCGGTTCGAGCGCCGAGAACGACACGACTTGGTGGCCGCCACGGATAAACCTGTTGGTGCTTCGGATTGTCCCGTCGGTGGCGATTCGCGCCAGTGTGTAATAGGCCGACCGGCAGTAGGTGTCTGACGCGAGGATGTCGCGGTAGTATTCGAACCTGGTCTCCGTTGGATAGGGTTCGTGCGATGATCGGGTCCAATGGATGACATACCGCCAGTTCGGATCATCAAGGGTTGGATTAAGGGTACACCCTTCGAAATCGTATCGAACACGATCGACTGGACGGCGGTAGTCGACACGGAAATCGTCGCAGATTTCCTTTCCCGCTGTCGCGGCCTGATTCAGAAGTTTGTCGAAATTACCACCGGGGCGAATCGACAGAGGTAAAACCACATCAGCGAGTTCAACAGCCAGAAGATCACGCTCAGGCCAGAAATCTTTCGCGCTCTTGCCGGGGATTGTGTCTGAACTCGACGCGACGAATAGGCAGCGGGTCGGGGCGAGCTTGAATTCGTTAATGGTTTGAGTGATCGTCGACGCTATCGACTCCTCGTCGATCGAGGAAAAGACAATAATCTGTTGACCTCTTCTGATGTTCACGAAATGAGCGGTCAGTTCCCAGGTATTCAGCCCGGTAGAGGTAATGACGGTTAGTCCCTGTCGGATGACGCAATCAACAGCTTGGGCCGTTGCCCTCACCCAATCGTCGCGGTTACACGGACGTTTCGACTGTCGCGAGTTGAGGATAACACATTTGCGGTCGGGTGGAAGCGAGTCTATCTGTCGGCCTTGACTGTCAAATATGCGCACTGATTCTGGTCGCCCTCATGCTTATGCAGGGTGATGTATGGTATGACATGGGCGAAATCGGGTCAAGTGGTGATTCGCGAGGATGTTTCTACCCTCAAAGCAACGACCCGTGTCAAGTCTGACACGGGTCGCTGGAAAGTTCGTAGACCGGAGACTGCAGAAATCGACTTGTTGATGTCCTGGTTCAGTGGCGATCATTCCCTGATCAAGCCGACTGACACATTAGCAGTCCCGGCGGGGTTTGAACCGCTGCGTTATTTCTTCTTGGCGGTCTTCTTGGCTGGCTTCTTGGCGGCCGGCTTCTTGGCAGCTTTCTTTTTAGCTGGCATGACCAACTCCTTTGGAATGTGTTTCGGGTTTATGAGGCATTCAACATTTCTTCTTGGCGGTCTTCTTGGCCGGTTTTTTTGCGGCCGGCTTCTTCGCTGCTGGTTTCTTCTTAGCTGGCATGACCAACTCCTTTGGAATGTGTTTAGGGTTTATGAGGTACTCAACTACTGTCGTGTACATCCCTGATGGTGAGAAGAACTAAGCAACACGTCGCAGTTTGTTTTTCTTGCATCGCAGGTTCTTGTCAACATCGTTTGCCAGAACATATCTACAGGAACAGAGATCATCTTTTGTAAAAACTAAATCAACAAAAAACTTTTAGTCATCCTCAAGAATGTAACATTTTTTTCGCGATGACCTCATCATTGAGATCAACTCGTCATTAGTTTTATCGACTGCGCATCGTACGACGTTAGATTCTGAGATGAAAAAAGTGCAGGGATGGAGTGTCGTCGACGCCTATTCATCGATGGCATCTCGATCATGTGAAGACCTCGAGACATGCATGTTTGCATCGATGTCATCACTGCGAATATCAGAACGGAAATCGTCGAGGGAAAATCCAATCACGCTATCTTCTGGAAGTGGGATGGTCCCTCCGCGCTTCTGTCCGATCGCTCTCGTAACACTAATGGTCAGACAGGAAGAGGTTGTCCTACAAGCATGATCTTCGCGGATGGACGAAGGATTTCTTGTAAGGGCGACCCTCGACTTCGGCGAGCTCAGTCGAGCCGCGGTCGTCCGCTGGTTCTTCATTCCACCTAATGTTTATGCGGGTCGCCGCAAGGGCGACCCCTACACATTACGATAGGCCGTACTTGGCTTGTAGGTCTAAAGTGTAACCTATGAGACACCCTTGGAACACCCAATCGACCTCTAGACTCGAATCGTCGGTATGTCTTTCCGTGGGATGGAGCATTTCACATTCGCCAAGCCCCCAAGACTCGCGGTCCCGCTACCGTCTGCCGACCGAACCCCTGCGCCGTTGCATTTCTGCAACAATCTTGATATTGCCCCCTTTTTTTTCGAACGCGGTGCTGCCATTTGCGTACTACAGTTGGAGAGACCAAGAGACTTCCAGACAGGACAAGAGAAAGGTGGTCGAGATGTTGTTCTTGCACCTTAGACCGGGTTCACACTGGCGCATTGTCGCCTACGAAGACCGCGGGATGCATTCTGTCGACGAACCCCATATCCCGCTGGTAGTCGTTCAGGACGAGAGCGACGGTACAATGATGCGAAGCGCGAAACTTCGCGAGCGGGCGATTTTGGGCTGGGAGAAGTCGCCACAGCCCACTGAACTACCCAACTGACCGGTCAAGCCGACATTGCGGCATCGAAAAATCGCTTGACAATTTCCGGCGGCGCCCCGTATAGTGCGGTTGCGCAATGCGCCCATAGCTCAATTGGATAGAGCGTCTGACTACGGATCAGAAGGTTGGGGGTTCAACTCCTCCTGGGCGTATTTTCTTATTACGGTACCACAGACCGCTCACGACTAAACCAGCGAAGCCAGAACCGACCCCAACCAAGGGCTCGGCCGCCACATTCGTACTTCCTTGCCCGAATTTCGGTAGACACAATTTCTGGCCGTCCTATCTTAGCAACATGGAACAGTTGTCGACTCAGGAGATGGTGCGCGCAACGATGAGTCGGGATTCCCGGTATGACGGAGTGTTCTTTGTCTGCGTGCGGACGACGATGATCTACTGTCTACCATCCTGCAAGGCCAAGAAGCCGATGTTGAAGAATATCGTGTTCATTCCGACGCGCGCTCAAGCCCTGCAGATGGGATTTCGCGGTTGCAAGCGTTGCCACGCCGCTGATTTTCCCAAGATCGCCCCGAAGTGGTTGGATGCCGTGATCGAGCGGATGAAGTCGAAAACTTCGCAGCATCTCAGCGAAACGGCTCTTACCGATGCCGCCGGTGTAGATATCTCCACCATCCGCCGCTACTTCAAGTCGCAATTTGGCACAACTCCGACCGCTTTCCACCGTAAGATGCGTCTTCAACACGCCCGGCAGTTGATCGAGAGAGGCGCAAGCTACCTGGAGGCGGCATTCGAGAGCGGCTTCGAGTCATCCAGCGGTTTCCGCGACGCCTTCAAGAAGGAATTTGGTTCAACACCCGGGGGGAATCATGATGTCTGAGCAGGTTATCTGTACGGATCTGGAAACGCCGATCGGAATGATGATTGTCGGCTCAACCGACAAGGGATGCTGTCTGCTGGAGTTCCATGATCGCGGCGGCGTCGAGAAAATCCGTCTGGCGATCCAAAAGCGTTATCGAAAGAACGTAGTGATGGGAAAGTGCAGCTTCAATGACATGGCCATCGAGCAGTTGTCAGGATATTTCGCCGGGACACGCACCGATTTCGACGTGCCGCTGGACATCGTCGGCACACCGTTCGAAAAGAGCGTGTGGCAGGAACTATTGGCTACGGCATTTGGAAAGACGCGATCATATGGCGAAGTCGCCGCGGCTGTCGGCAATCCGCAGGCATCGCGCGCCGTCGGACGCGCCAACGGCGCCAACCGTATCTCAATCATTGTTCCCTGTCATCGCATCATCGAAGCTAACGGCAACCTGCGCGGTTATGGAGGGGGACTCTGGCGCAAGCGCTGGTTGTTGGATCACGAACAGAAGGTGTCGTCTGGGACAGCGGTTTCGCTCTTTGAATAGGCATTTTCGAACTTCATACTGCCGGATGATTGGACTCGACCGAGAGACAGTTGAGGGAATCTTATGAAAAGGGTATTCGCCCCCGGCTGTGCATTGATGATCTACAAGCCGCAATTGGGGAAGAAGATGCTCGAGTTTCTGAACGAGAGCTTGAGCAATGTTGATGAGCATCTGATCTGTTGCAGGCACGAACCGAACCTCCCGGTCGGAACTCAGGTCATCAATATCTGTGCAGGATGCGACAAACGGTATCGGGAGCTGTACGCAGACGTCACCACCGTATCCTTGTGGGAGGTTCTGATGGACAGCGAATCCTTTCGGTTTCCAGACTACAAGGGACAGAAAATGACTATCCTCGACGCTTGCCCCACCCGCGACCAGAATAGGATTCACACCGCGATTCGTTCACTGCTGACAAGGATGAACATCACGATTGTCGAACCGGCCAAGACCAAAACAAAAGGCACCTGCTGCGGCGACAGCTTCTACGGCGTGCTGGAACTCGAGCAGGTCAAGGAGCAGATGACACGGCGTGCCGCGGAAATGCCGGCTGATGATGTAGTAGTGTACTGTGTATCCTGCTGTAAGGCTATGCAAATTGGCGGCAAGCGACCCCGCTATATTGTCGATCTCCTGCTTGGAGAGGATACGGACAGGGGAACTTCAGACATGGACGAGTGGCACGCCCAACTCGATAGGTTTATTGAAGAACATTAGACAGTCAGAATCGAGTATCTCTGCCCACGAAAGCGAATAATCAAGCAAGCGGCAAATAGGGTGTCGCTGTGAGATTGTATTCGGAGTGTTGTCCCTTCATCATCCGGAAACACCCCGCCGATGCAATCATCGCGGCATTGTCGGTGCAGTAGCGTAATTCCGGGAAAAAGACTCTGATGCCGTACTCTGACGCTCGTTGTTGAAACGCCTCTCGTAGGCGGGAATTGGCGGCGACACCGCCGCCAACGGCTATCATTTTGAGTCCATGGTCAAGCGCAGCATTCAAGGTTGGCGTGATCAGCATCTCCACCACACATTCCTGAAAGGAAGCGCAGATATCGCCAAGGTATTGCTGTTTGAAGGCATCGTCTTTGTCTTTGAGATAGAGCGCCACCGATGTCTTTACTCCGGAAAAAGAAAACTGATACTCGCCTGCTTTGAAACGGGCGATCGGGAAGCGATGGAAGTCTCGCTTGCCATCTTTCGCGAGTTGGTCGATCTTATGCCCCCCCGGATAGCCGAGACCGAGCAGCTTGGCAACCTTGTCAAACGCCTCACCGGCGGCATCATCACGGGTGGATCCAAGTACGGTATATTCACACCAATCATCAACTCTGACCAGCAGCGTGTGACCGCCTGAGACGATCAGGCAGATAAACGGCGGATGCATCGAATTGTCGGAAAGCAGATTGGCGAGGATATGTCCCTCAAGATGATTGATTCCAATCAATGGCAACTGCCAGCCATAGGCCAGCGCCTTGGCGAAATTCAGCCCGACCAGCAGTGACCCGATCAGCCCTGGACCGTAGGTAACCGCGACTCCGTCGATAGTCTCGCGTGACAGCGGATAAGCAGCTTTGCACGCCTCGAACAGGGGAACGATCTTACGCAGTTGCTGGCGCGAAGCAATTTCGGGTACGATCCCGCCGAATTCGGTATGTTCCACTTGCGAATAGACAAATTCCGCCAGCACTTTGCTGCCGTTTTCGACAACTGCGACGGCGGTTTCATCGCAGGATGTCTCGATACCGAGTACTCTCATTGCCTTTTGATTAGAGTTACCGAGTCGACGCGAGGGCCGGCGATTTGGACTCCCGGTGGCAGCGTGTATTCGATCGCCGCACGGACGGTGTCGCCAACCAATAGCGGTCGCCGGAACGACACGCCAATATTGTCGGTCGTGACCAGACCGTACTTCGACTGTGGGACGTCGACCATGAATGTCAGATGTGCCGGAATGATATCATAGCGGCCGGAGGGAAATCCGGCGGGGGGGATAATTGCCAAGTTGGAGAAGGCTTTCTGCCGAGCTCTTTCAATTTCCACCCGCACTGTAACCGCCGAATCATGCACGCTTAGTCGAAGCGACTCAGGCAGAGCCAGGCTAACCGTTTGACTCGTGGATGCGATCAGGCCAACCAATGGCAACGAGATCGTCTCCAAGTACTTGAGCTGATGCATAACTGATCCGGGACCGGTCGCAGTGATAGTGTCGGGTTCAATACGAGGCGCCGACACCAACGCGAACCCCGGACCCGCTTCAGCCCGGATTGCCGAGCGGATGGTCAGTTTCTTCTCCTCTTTCTTTTCGAGCTTGAGCGTCAAAGAACGGGGGAACAGAGCCTCGGCATTCTCGAACGAGCGCCCCACCGCTTCAGCCAGTTCGCCGGCGCCAATGATCTTTTCTATCGTTCCCGGCCTGCAATCCGCTGCACTGATGGCGATCACGGGATCGGAGTTCGATAGCAGCAGAAGCTGCTTGCCGGTGGCGCGAACTTTGATGGCGACTGTAGACGGAGTCTCGGATACCAGCACCAATCCCTTCGGAATGTTGACAACCTTGAGTGGAAGGTTTAACTGATATTCGTAGGTCTTGTTGGTTGCGACATGCACCCACAAGAGGAGCGCCAGAGCAATGGCGCTTGCTTTTAGTACTATATTATGAAGGGGATTAACTTTCAACTGGCCCCTCACCCAGGGTTAAGCGACTACTTATTTGATTGCAGGATGGTTTTGCCGAACGAAATCTCGCCGTTGTCAATGCGCAAATTAAATCCACAATCAGGATTTGAACAAGCCCACGCCTTGTACTTGATTGTGGCTCCTTCACGACCGTAATCGGACAGCGGTAACAGTTTGCCGGTCTTACATTTGAGACAATCGGGGAACAACAACTCCATAATACTTCTTCCTTTTCGGTTGCTTTAACTCCTCACAAACCACTTGAGAAGTTATGTGGAAACGCTCCTGATGTCAAATAGTTTGATTATTTCGTCATGAGCAGAGTGACGATGGCGCGATCGTCTTCATCACGGCCAAGAAGGATAAGATCAGCCTTGCCATCGTGGTTCAAATCGGCTGTTTCGAGCGCAACAACGCCGTGGGTCTTGCGCACAATTGATGGCTTATCAGCAAAGATCGTTTTCTTGCTTCCCGAGAAAACCTGTAGCTCGTTATCGTCCGTGATGACTACCAGATCGCACTTGTTGTCAGAATCAAGGTCGCCCGTAAGCGCGCCAACGTAGCGAACCGGACAGGCATTCTTGAAGAAGTTCAGTCCACATGTAACTCGTTTTGTCATTACCGGTTGATCGCCGAAGACGCCGCCATTGCTTTCATAGACATGCAGATCAAGCGGCATCCCTTTGACTAACAATGCCTTAACCAAACTCGTGGGTGTTACCGGTATCGTGGCAACGATAACGGAGAAAACACCGTCTCCATCGAGATCAAGCAAAGAGAGTCCGACGCCGTACTCATCAAGCACAATTCGCTTGGACGGACGCGTCGAGTAACCTTCCTGCATGTTCCCCAAGAATATCTCTATCACAGTTTTGTAGTCCGTGCCCGAGCTCTGGGTAAAGACGCGACAATAGTCAAGCAGGCGATCGTTGTTAAGGTCAGCCAAGCCGGCCGTCCTGAAGTAAAGATCTTCCAAGTAGCTCGACTTGACGTCAAGTACACGGTTGGGGCGCTCGGCAAACTGCAGATTCCCTGTCTGGTAGAAAACTGCCAATCCTGAGGAAGTCTCCACCAATAGGTCGTTGCTCTTATCAGTGTTGAGATCGTGAGCGGTGATCATCGGCAGATGGAAGCCCAAATCGCCTGAACATGTCCCGTTGAGCAGATTGATGTCCTTGACCCCGTCCGCTCCATAGGTTAGCGACAATTGTTTAAGCTGCGTATAGCCGTTTTCCTTCTTCTGCAGGATGCGCACACCGTTCCAAGCCGGAAGCACCAACTCACTCACGCCGTCGGCATTTAGGTCGAAGGCAAAACGGTAAGACGTGATGAAATCCGGATTGGGTATAGCAAACAACCGTTCAAACGTGCAAGTCGTCTTCAGAGCGGAAGCAAACCGATCTTTCTCAAATTGCAATTGATAGACGGCATCGAGGCCCAGAAGCAGAAGCTCATCACGCCGGTCGGCATTGATGTCGATTACCTGATAGCCGAAAACACCTGCGGGCAGCTCCAAATCGGCCTTGGGGATCGTGTCATAGAGCCCTGCCGCGTCGGGTGAATAGACTCTCAAATGTCGAGTTCCAAGATTATCGACTGTGAATACAAACAGTTCAGCGCCACGTGCATCGTCAAAGTCAGCCGGTACCGTCGCCAATGTCTTGCCGTTCTGCGGCAGCGTCTGCTCGAAGAAATTGTCCGTGTCGGCGGCCAAAACCGTACAGGATGCCGCCAGCATCAACAACAGTGCGATCAGACAATAGCGCCAGGCGACAAGTGTTCTGATGGATATTATGATGCGAGTGTGGGACATCGGTGCTTTCTCTTGCATAGTTCTGTCAAGTGGCCACTACCAACGTAGTGACAAACTACGCTATATTTACTGCCTTTTGACTCCCAGAGTTGCTTTTTTATTCGAGCCAGTCACTACGATTGAACACCTTCCAGAAGAAGCGAGTGACTCCCTGATCGGTACCGATCCAAACATAGTCTCCATCCCCGGCCAGCGCCGAAATTCGCTGACTGACTAACCCGTCATTGGTAGTATAGCGATACCAATTGCCGGTCCGCTTGTTAAGCCGAAATAAACCGCCGCTCCCTCCGACCCAGATAACGCCTTGATGAACAAGCAGTGTCTTTAATTCGGCGTTGCGGAACTTCGTATTGCGATCATACAGCCTATCGCTGTTGTCATTGAGATTGACAACCACTACGCCATCATCGCCGGCCGTGTACAACAGAGAATCGACGATCTGCAGGTCATATATGGCGCCTCTAAGATCGGGTGATGACGGCGCCAATCTGCGCCACTGGCTGGCACCCAATTCCAAGGTGAACACGCCATACGGTGTACCGGCATATATGATGCTATCCCTGAAGGCAAACGCATAGACCGGACGCCCCCGTATATTGGGGCTGTTTGCGGCGTAAATCGAGTCGCGCACCAGATCAAAAACACTGACTCCCTGATCAGTGCCGATCAGCAGGTTGTTCTTGATCGGCAGTAGCGCGTTGATCTGCTCACCGTAGATTCCCTCGAACTGCGTGTATGAACGGAACGACTCGTTGCGCTTGTTCAGCCGTACCAGACCCATGTCGGTGCCGATCCAGACATTCTTGTCGTCATGCGCTATGGCCGAGAAGCGATCGGAGATTATACCGGCTTCGCGCACCGGTTCAAAGTACTCCCAGTGGTCGGCGCTACGATCGAAGTGCGTGATCGTACCGGGCAGACCGTCGCTGCCGCCAAGAAACCAGAAGTCCTCGCCATCGCGGTCGAGAAATGCGATATCGGCATCGTAAGGGCCAAAACGCAGTATCTTCAGGTCATCACGCCGCAAGTCACCTTTGGCCGCGCCAAGTCCCCAGAGCCCCATCCATACTATTTCGTTGTCGTCGCGTAGCATCTGCGTGATCGGGTATTCCATCAGATTGCGATCGACCAGTGTTCCGCCAGGCATAAAGGAAAAATTATCCGAAGGGAAAAGCATTGGCAAATCGTTGGGCTGGATGCTGGATTGCGGCACCTTTTCCGTGGGGAATGTCTGGTTGTCGCGCCACTCATCCCAGGTTGGGTTGAAGTAGCTGCCGCCACGCGCCGTCTCAACCCAGATTTCATCGGTCATGCGATCGACGGCCAGACGCCGAATACGGTTATCGGGAAGACCGTCAGAGACCGTCAAAGGAGCAAGCCATTTTTCAGCGTTTACGTCATAGCGAAGAATACCGCCGTTGGTTCCGAAGTAAACAGTGAAAAAGCCTTTGGCGATACTGGTGACATAGCGAGTGTTCGTGTAGGTAACCCAATCGCCCGGATCATAAAAGCGATAAAGACGCTGGCCAAACAGACTGGTGGCGGTCAGCATCAAAGTCAGTGGTATCGCTATCAGTCTATTCATTGAGAAAATCTATCACGGCTTTCGTTAGTACAGCAGCACCGATGGTGATAGCGTTTTCATCGGCTTTGAACTTCGGATGATGCAACCCGTGTATGGAGCCAATTTTAGGGTTGCGCGTTCCCAGTAGGAACATCGCTCCCGGCACAAATCTGAGGAAGTAGGCAAAATCTTCTCCACCCATTGATGGATGCGGCGGCGAAAACAATGCCTTCTTCCCATACAGGTCGAGACAAGCATTGCTAAGATACTTGTTGGCCGCCGGTACATTTGCCAACGGAGGATAACCTTCGAGATAGGTAATCTTCGCCTTGCAGCCGTGGGCCTTAGCTACATTGTTCACAATCGTTTCGATCTTATGCTTGAGTTGCTGCAGCATTTTCTCGCTCTGTGCGCGCGCCGTTCCGGATAATCTGCAGATTGGCGGAATGACGTTGCGAGTGGCGCCACCATCAATTTTACCAATCGTAACTACCACAGGCTCAAAAGGATTGATGTTGCGAGAGATGATTGTCTGTAGCGAGGAGATAACCAACGCGGCGCAGACAATCGGGTCAATAGTATCCTGTGGATAGGCGCCGTGACCTCCTTTGCCGAGGATCTCGACATCGAAATCGAGCACACCGGCACAGAGAGGGCCGTCCTTTATACCTATCTGACCGGTCTTGATAGTAGGCCAGGCGTGCAGACCGAATATCATATCGACCTGCGGATTTTTCAACACGCCGGACTTGACCATCGCGATCGCGCCTCCGGGGGGATTTTCTTCCGATGGTTGATATAGCAGTTTCACTGTACCCGCAAATTCACTCCGCATCCGCATCAGCAGGAGGCCGGCCGTAGAGATGGTCGCCATGTGGATGTCATGACCGCAGGCATGCATTCGCCCCGGATGAATAGACTTGAAGGCATAGTCGGTTTCTTCGGTGATAGGCAATGCGTCGATATCGGTGCGAATGGCCACACACTTCCCTTTGCCAGATCTGATCTCGCCGACGATACCAGTATCTACTATAGATTTGAACGGAATCCCGTGCGTCTTGAGGAAGTCCTTCAGGGTAGCTGAAGTTTTCCTTTCCTCCCAGGCAGTTTCCGGTATCTGATGAAGCTGGCGGCGCAGAGCCACGGACAGGCCTGCGACCTTGCGGGCGGAAGCAAGTATCATCTCGGACAGTGGATTAGCCATATGATAGAGGGAATATAGCCGGTTTCTGGGTATTGGCAATTGATTATTTCCCGCATGGGTTAGGTCGCGATAAGTTTCGCCTAAGCCGTAGCCGATACATGAATTATGAACGATTTTGCCACCGGTACGTGTAATATATACTGATGCTTAGCCTGACGGGTTAGCGAGTGCCGGACTTGGTCAAAACCTGCATCACCGGAGGAACTTTGAGAATTTTCTGCTCAGCACTATTTCTAACTATTCTCATAACTACGTGGGGGTGTAGCGACAAGGCAACCAATCCTCAGCCGGTTACGATAAGAGAAGGCATGCGGTATTTCCCGGTGCAACAAGGAAACAGGTGGTTCTACAACAATGGCCAATACAGTCGTCTCCTGAGCGGTGACACTACGATCGCCGGCACTCTCTGCCAGCGGTTACTGGAGAACGGCAAGACCGAGGAAGCTTGGACACTGACATCGGTGCGATTTGCACAGCACCTGCTTGCCGGGTTCCTATGGTTCGATCCGCCCCTGCAAATACCTCTCGATCTTGAAAAGGACAAGCCTTATCAGAGTTCGGCTCTCGGAAGAATCGTGCCCGGCTCCAATATCCCTGTTGACTCAGCGCGCTTCCAAGGGACTCTCACATTCACCGGGTATTTTCAGAAGGAAGTTGCGGATGTCGTGACGGATAGTTGTATCGGGCTGCACTACATCATCAAATCGACGATCTATAATCACTCGGCCGCAGCCGACACTTCGACAGACGTCTACGATGAATATTATGCTCGCGGCATCGGGCTAATACTATGGACTGATCCCGAAGAACCTCGTTATCTCGACAGCGCGATAATTAATGGCATCAAGGTACCGTAAAGTCGGGATTTTGTGTTGAATTGAATGTCCTTGTCAACGTTATATTTGTAGGAGATGCAAGACCAATCGTCGCCAATCGTGGAAAACACTGAGGTGAATACTATATGAAGCAAACATGCAGAATCTTGTTCGCAACCGCAGCGCTTCTTGCGCTAATGACAACTGCTCTGGTCGTCTCATGCGGGGACACCGGTACCAGTGGTGATGTAAAAATCAAATGGACTGTGAATGCTCTGTTGTCGCACGACGCTAACAGTGGTGAGGGGCATGCCTATCTCGCTCTAACACGCGACGGAACGGCGTATTCGGCGGCTATCGTGTCTCTTGAAGCCCCGTCCGCCGACAGCGCAACGCCCGTCAGTCTCGCTGGCGCCGGGGATGGTACATACCGAGTGACATTTTCACCACGGCTGCTACACGACACCACATACATTAGAGTAGAATCGCTTCTGGACCAATTTCAGTTCAGCTACCAGCTTTCTCTGCCTGAGAGTCTTGGGATCGAAGTGGTCGATCCTCCCGACAGCCGCGTCCGGGCCTCCACGCAGCAGGTCCAAGTACGCTGGAAGGCGCCCCGATTTGCCGACGGCTACATCCTTATCGTTCAACCGGCGCTCACGTCCAATCACGCGGTTGGCTTCAAAGCGATACTGAGGCCGGGCGGGTATGGCGAAGATCCCCCCTACCTGACGACGCTGATACCACGCGTAGCGTTCAGGAATACGCAGAGTGAGTTTCAGTCGGGGGCGTTCAATGTTTGGATAGCTGCTTACGCCGATAGCCCAATCAACACTACCACGCTACCGTTTGTACTGCCCGTCGGTTTTGCACCCAACCTCGACCGTGCAGGGGTAACCGGACAGGTTGGCGGGCTTTTTGTCGGCGAGAAGGTCGTGTTGACGGCGGTCGAATAAACCTGATGAGCAAGCAGCTCTACGAGTATCTCAAGTCTCTGACCACCGAGCAGCGCAACCGGCGATCGGCTAATCTTGACCGGCTCGATGTCCCTGCAATTCTCAAATTGATCAACAGCGAGGACAATCGCGTGCCGGCAGCAGTGGCAAAAGTGCTACCGCAAATTGCGACGGCAGTGGAAATGATCACCCGTTCATTTCGCGCCGGGGGACGACTGATATACGCCGGCGCCGGTACTTCCGGCCGTCTTGGCGTGCTGGATGCCGCTGAGTGTCCCCCCACATTCGGCGTGCCCGCCGGTATGGTTTGCAGCATAATCGCCGGCGGACGGCGGACGCTGGTGCGATCACGCGAAGGCGTCGAGGATGATGTGTCGGCAGCAGTGCGGGATATCGAGAAACGAAAGCTGCGGCGGACAGATACGGTCGTCGGAATCGCTGCGTCCGGCAGGACACCCTATCCACTGGCAGCGCTCAAACGGGCCAAGCATGGCGGAGCCGCAACAGTATTTCTGGCATGCAACGAGCTACCGAGAATTCCCGCCTACGTTGATCTCGTAATCAATCCCATCCTCGGTCCGGAGGTGTTGACCGGGTCGACGCGTTTGAAGGCCGGAACTGCCTGCAAAATGATTCTCAATATGCTCTCGACAACGTCGATGGTGCAGATCGGAAAATGTTACGGCAATCTGATGGTCGACCTGCGGGCGACTTCGCAGAAGCTGACGGAACGATCCAAGGGAATTCTCGTTGAGACCACCGGTGTGTCGTATCAGCAGGCGAACAAGCTTCTGAAACAGTCTCATGGTGAGGTTAAGACGGCAATCATCATGCAGCTAACTGCAGTTGACTATTTCAGAGCGAAACAGTTGCTCGCTGAAGCAGACGGCAAGCTGAACATGGTCCTGCAACGGCAAAAAAGATCTCGAACCCACTAGCCCTCGCTATTTCCTCCTCTCCGCTTCATTCCAACTACATCTCCCGGGTACGCCTAAAGGATGCCTATCTAATTGCCGATCAACAGAATAACACTGGCAAATGATGACAGAAAAAGCAAGTCCACTATATAAGGGTCCTGGTTACAGCCAAGGCGAAATCGCTGCTTTGCGTGATCTTTTCCTGAGTCTAAGCAAGGGAGTCAGGGCTTCACGCCAGTATCCTTCTCAGCACCCGATTCCAATCCAGTTCAAAACCTTGTTCTTTCGGAAACTGAGAAACTTCTTCGAAAGCACCGAAGTTCTCGCCGTGAGAGTGACGCACGACGCCCTGCTCGTTGATGACGAAGTGATCTTCAACGGGACGACCACTTCAGAAAACATTGCGGGGCTTTTGCACCGTGACGGCGTACGCTGTCTTGAGATTGCATCCGACATCACCGAACAAGAAGCCTCGTCGCTCTTCGAGGCCTTTGTCACCTGCTCCGGACGCGACGAAGGCGTGGAAGACATTGTCAACCTCTTCTGGCAAGTCGGTTTTGAGCACGTCACTTATGACGTTGTTGATGTATTTGAAGTCTCCGAAATGCAGGAGTTGCGCAAGGAGTTCGACTCAACAAAGCCGGTTACCTCGACAGAGGATATCCAACCGATCGATATCGAGGGTGAGCCACCCGAGCTTCCGAAGACATTCGTAGAGCGATTCTCCGACTTGGCGGTCTATTCTCCGGAGGAAGCGGCCACCCTGCAGGAGATGGCCGAAGCCGACCGTGCCGTAGATGCCAAGAGTGAAGCCGTCGAACTACTCCTGCTGATGTGTGAGTCGTCCGACTCACCTCAGGACGTTTCGCAGATTGTTGAAGCACTGCAATCGATTTTCGACAAGACCATTCAGGCTGCCAATTTCCCAAGAATGACTCTTCTTGTACACAAAATCCGGGACTTGCTGGATTCGGGAGATATTGCATCACCGACGGCCAAGAAACGGCTGCACGACTTCGTTTACCGATGCGGCGACAGTCTGCGGATAAAAATGACTGCCGAAGCACTAAACCGCCATGAGGATCTCGATCTGCTCCCGGTGCGGCAGTATCTATCGGAACTCGGCTGGGAGTCCTTCAATCATCTCCTCTGGATGCTCGGCGAATTGGCGTTCTATCCGGCCCGCAAGATGGTGTGCGATCTGTTGGTTGAAAAGGGGCTCGATAAGATAGATCTTCTCGGCAGTGCTGTCTTTGATAGCCGGTGGTATTTAGTACGTAACGTCGTCTGGGTACTCGGCGAAACCGGACACGCCCGCGCGCTTGGTTTTCTGCGACGCGTCGCTACGCATCCCGATGTGCGGGTACGAATCGAGGTCGTCAAAGCGCTGGGGAAGATCTCGGATCCGGCCAGGATCGAACTGCTGTTGGCATTAACTCAGGATGAAGATGAAACAATTCGGGGGATGGTCGCCGAAGAACTGGGACGGACTGAATCACAATCGGCATTTGTCGGTCTCCGAAAAATCGTGCTGTCCAAGGATTTCGTCAATGCACCGCCGCCGGAGATGCGCAAGCTGATCGACGCCATGGTGGCATCGGGAGGTACGGCTGCGGTTGAGACTGTCAGAGAACTGCTTGATCGTTCACCTCTGTTTAACAGAGCGCCGATACGCCGTCTCCAAGACGCGGCGCTACTGGCTTTGAAATACTCGGCTACGCAGGAAGCCATTGAGCTACTGACCGAACTGGCGAGTGATATGAAGTCTCGTTACAGCTTTACCGCGAAGAGACTACTTGTACACCATCAATCTAGGCCGGGGAAGGGAGTCGATGACAGGTCCGCTTGATTATCAGATCTCTCGGAGGTTGAGTGGCAGCGAAGAGGCCACTTACTCGCAGCGGGGGAAAGCAATCATAAATCAACTGAGTATCCTGCTGAAGACGGCGCGTCTTCACTCTCCGGATAATGACTCGTTCAAGGCCCAACTGGAGCAGAGCTATCACCTCTATCGAGATTGCCTGGACGAGTACGGAGAAGCCGTCGTGCAAGTGCAGTCGGACTACCTATTCTTCTGCGGAGCGCGCGTTCGATACGACAACGAGGGTCTTGCCGCGCCCGATCATCTGCGGGATCTGTTTCAACGTCTGGGCATTTCCGGATTCCTTACGGTCTCGGACCTGACCAAGGCGGAGTTGGAACAGACAGTGCTTCTGCTTAATGAAGTCGAGCGGCAAGGGAATCTTGGCTTCGAGGAGTTACAGCGTCGCTTTGACCTCGCGAATATCGGAGCTGTCGCGCTTCTGCCTCCGGTGGACGAGAAACTGGGTGACGAAAACCGCGACCGCGAAAGAAGACAGTTTGCGCGTCGGACGTTCTTCTACGCGATGAACAATCTCAAAATGGTTTCCAACACTATGAGCGCTGATCGGCCGGCTGATCTGGCACGCACCAAACGGGTAATTCACTCACTGGTTGATCAGATCGTCGCTGACGAAAGCAGTCTGTTGGAATTGACGGCGCTCAAGTCGCATGATCAATATACCTTCCTGCATAGCACCAACGTCTGTATCTACTCGATTTGTCTCGGAGCCCGGCTCAATCTGACCAAGTCAGAACTCTCCACCCTTGGTTTCGCCGCGCTGTTTCACGACATCGGAAAGATGCGACTGCCTTTGCAGGTGCTCAACAAGCCGTCCGAGTTCAATGAATCTGATTGGGAGCTGATGCGCAAACACCCGGCTCTCGGCGTCATCACTCTGGCAAAGACGATGCCCTTCGAAGAGCGATGTTGCCGCGCGATGATTGTCGCTTTGGAGCATCACTACAACCTCGATGGTTCCGGCTATCCCGCCCTCAAACACAGGCGTTCACTCAATCTTTACAGCAAGATCGTAACCATATGCGATGTCTTTGACGCGATGACCTCGGGACGAGTCTATCTTAAGGTTCCGGTATCACCCGAGCATGTGTTGCGAGGTATGGTGCCTCAGGCGGGCTACAAGTTTGACCCTTGCTTGCTCAAAGCTTTCCTTAACACGGTCTCTCTCTATCCACCCGGTACGCTGCTACTTCTCGACCGAAACGAACTGGCGATAGTCGTCGGCAAGAACGCTGACGACCTTCTGCGACCGAAAGTCAAGATCGTCGGCACCACGCAACGGCTTTACGATCGGGGGATTAGGATGAACCTCGCCGATCGCAATCCACAGACCGGCGAATACTACCGTTCGATCGTGCGGGTCGCGGGACCTCAGGAGTTTCAGATCAACACGGCGCGATACCTCTTGGACGAGGAGTAATTCGGGGGCGTGACGCAGTTGAACCAAACAAGTAATACGTTCATGGAACACGACTTCCTTCGAACGATTCCGAGGATCTGCAGGTGACAGGCAGATAGTGATGGGTACATTATGGTAACATACATTCTGGCCTGTTCCACCGTTCTCCAGCTTACAGCAGCGGCCATGGCCTTGAGGCTCATCCGTCTTACCGGCAAACGTATGGCCTGGAGCCTGATCGCGGTAGCCTTGGTTCTCATGTCGTCAAGACGTGCCATTCCTCTCTATCGCCTGCTTTCCGGAGACGCGACGATCGCACCGGATCTCTTGAACGAGCTTATCGGTCTTGCGCTTTCGGTTTTGATGGTTTTGGGAGTCGCCGGTATTGCCCCGCTATTTTCCGCGATCGAGCGTTCGAAAGAAGCGTTGCGGGAGAGCGAACGGAAATTCCGCAACATGTTTGCGACACACTCTGCCGTTATGCTGCTGGTTGATCCCCCCACTGGCAGCATTCTGGACGCCAATTTGGCGGCGGAGCACTTCTATGGCTATTCGCAGACGCGTCTGAAATCGATGAATATCTGCGATCTCAATATGTTGGCACCTGACCAAGTTGCAGAAATGTGGCAGAAAGCCGCGCAAAAACAAAATAACTGCTTCATTTTCCCGCAGCGCCTGGCCAGTGGCGAAATCCGAACGGTAGAGGTGCACTCGTCCCCATTTACGCAGACGGGCAAACGGGTGCTCTTTTCGATAATCCACGATATCACCGACCGCGCGCGGGCGGAAACGGCGCTGCGTGAATCCGAAAACACTTACCGGACGATCTTCGAGAATACCGGCAATGCGACCGTGATCATAGAAGAAGACACTACTGTTTTGTTAGTGAATTCGAAGTTCGAGAAGTTGACGGGTTGGTCCAAGGATGAAGTCGAGGGTAAGATGAGTTGGACTCAATTAGTTCCTCCGGAAGACCTTGATCCAATGACAGCCCGGCATCACCTTCGACGTGAAGATCCTGACGCCGTTCCCAAAGAGTACGAAATCCGCATGCTTGACAAGAGCGGAACAATCAAGCCAGCCCGACTGAACATCGATATGATCGCAGGTACGACCAGGAGCGTCGTTTCCGTGACCGATATCACCGCAAGCAAATTGGCTCAAGAAGAAAGAGAGCGATTGCAACGGCAGTTGCAGCAGTCACAGAAGATGGAGGCCATCGGCACGATGGCCGGCGGCATCGCTCATGATTTCAATAACATCCTGGCCGGCATTCTTGGTTTTACCGAACTGGCTCGCTCCGAGGTTTCTGAAGGCAGCGAGATCTGCGATAACCTGACGGAGGTGATGCAAGCCGGGCGTCGTGCGAGTGATCTGGTCAGACAGATTCTTTCCTTCAGCAAAAGGGCGGAGACGGAGAAATCTGCAATCAGCCTCGTGGCGGTTGTGAAAGAAGTCCTTAAGCTGATCCGCAGCGTCACGCCATCACATATCATAATCAAGCAGGATGTCACGGCGTCGGCAGAACGCTCGATCCTCGCCGACCCCACGCAAATGCATCAAGTCGTGATGAATCTCTGCCTCAACGCAGCCGATGCCATGCCAAACGGAGGCGTGTTGGAGATCCTTCTGGAAGAGGTGCAGGTGCGGGCTGAGAGCAGACCGGAAGAGAAACAGATGCCGCCGGGATACTATCTCAAGCTGACCGTGCGTGACAACGGCGCTGGCATGCCCCCGGAGGTTCAGGAACGCATTTTCGAGCCTTACTTCACGACCAAGCAGGTCGGCAAAGGCACGGGCATGGGGATGGCTGTCGTCCATGGCGTCGTCAAAGAACATGGCGGGAACATCATTGTTTCCAGCGAGCCCGGAAAGGGCACAGCGATTGAAATCCGCCTGCCTATCGTAGAGGAAGTGCCGGATACACGGGCGGTATCTGCGCCGGAGATTACTATGGGCAGCGAGTCGATTCTTTTTGTCGACGACGAGACTATGATCACCAATTTGCAGCGATCGCAACTGGGTAAGTGGGGTTACCGAGTTACCGCCACAGAAAGCAGCGCAACCGCGCTCAATATGTTCCGCGCCAATCCTCAGGGCTTTGATCTGGTGATCACCGATCTGACAATGCCCGACATAACAGGTATCAAACTTGCTCAGGCGATTCACGAGATCAGTCCAAGTACGCCGATCATCCTCTGCACCAGTTTCGATGAAGGCATCTCTCGAGCGAACGCCAACACGATCGGTATCCATGCCATCCTAACCAAGCCGATCACAGGTGCGGAGTTTAGTCGCACCATCCGCATGGTTTTGGACGAAGCGTTCAAGCCATCGCAGGCGAAATCGTAGCCATCTTTCGCCAACTCCTCCGAAGTATTCCTCGCAATGCCGTCAGTTCATCGAACTGGGAGAGTAGTCCTTTGTGCAAGGAGGGGATGACATGAACTGCAATAGAGAGGTAAAAGCCGTCGGTCAGTGCTAACCTCGGCCGACGGCTGGTTTTATCAGAAGCGAAGACCGATCGAGACACGCTGTACCGACGACAGTCGTCCGAAATCAGCCCAGGCATAGTTGACGTTTAGATCGGTGTGCTGCCAAACTTTGAGATTTAGGCCGGTCCCGAGAGAAACACCCTCTTCCTCGTAGTTGATCTTGTAACCGCCGCGCACGAAGAACTTGTCGAAAAATGCCACTTCGGCGCCCAGCGCACCCTGTTGATAGTTGTCGGAAGGATCGCGCGCCTCAACGGCAAAGGTCACACGCGCATTCTTTGAATACTGCCAGTCGTAGGCGGCGCCGATGCGAAATACCAATGGCAACTCATAGGAATCAACTGACAATTGGCCCTTGGTCTTGTCGTAATTCGTATTGTCAGGCGACGGATTATACCGGAAGTCCAGCTCTGTGCCACTAAACTTGAGTTGCGGTCCCAAGTTCGAGATATTCATGCCGATGCGCAGATTGCGATAACCGGGGCGCAGCATCGTGCCGAAATCAAAGGCAACGCCGCCGGCTCGCTCTTCCGAAATGCGCTCAGTTATGTACTTGACGCTTAATCCAAAGGAGAAGAAATCGGTCATTTGCCTAGCATAACCGGCCGCAAGAGCGTAGCTGGTTGCCGAAAACATCCGTCCGGTGCCGTCCGGCTGGTCAACGGTAGTGATTTCCATGTCTCCGGATGACAGCACTGTGGCGGAAGCGCCGATGGTGCCAATTTTCGTCGGTGTCACATAAGCAATGTAGTTGAGCGTGACATCGTTGATCCAACTAGTATTGGTGAACTCCAAATAGGATTTGGAAAAGCTACCCATTGCCGCTGGATTCCAATAGAGCGCATAGCCGTCGTTGACAGAAGCTACGGATGCTTCTCCCATGGCCGTATATCGGGCGCCCATTCCCAGTTTGAGAAATTGCGCACCCGCGGTACCCACTTTAGAGAGCGAATTGCCGGCATCCGCGACGCCACATACAAGCAGCGCCAAGCCGGCAACCAACAAAATGTATCTAAGTCGTTTCATTGCTGCCTCCTGTTGTCAGGCTACTTGATTACCGCGAATTTGCCGACCCGCGTCCCGACGCTGGAATCGACGTTGTAATAATAGAGCCCCGGTGCGATACCTTGTCCGTTGTTTGAAAGCATGTTCCAAACCAGGGTGCCGCTGCCTTCATTTTGAAGTGTCTGTACCAGATCACCCGATAGCGAATAGATCCTGACAGTCGCCTTGTCCGGCAGATGGATGAACTCCATCCGTCGTTCTCCTTCCACCGTCTCCCATGACGCCCTCGCGACATAAGGGTTGGGGACAACCCTGATCTTGTCCAATTCCGCTGACGCATCTGCGTGATTGATACCAGGTGACTTGAAGATGAACTTGTCGCCCAAACCGTTCACCGGTGCACCATCGATCTGGAAAATGTCGCCGACATGGTAATTGGTGTCGGAAACCGCAAAGCGGAAGAACCAAGCGTCATGGTATGGGAAGGCTTCCGGGTGAGCCGATCCATCATGAGGATAGTCGACCACGACGACATAGTCGCGATTGCGCGGATCCCAAGCTGGATTCTCCGGATCTTGATGATAGATTTCGGCAATAACCTGTTGATTCGTCGTGGTGTTCCAGATCTCGAACGGCAGTTGAATCGGGGTGACGTCGTCATAGATGGAATATCCCTCTGAGCCGCTTGCCGTAAAGCGTATCTGATAGGTCGAGCGAAAATGAATGTCGCCGCCCAAAGGTAATCCAAAGACACCGGCAAGAGGTCCGTAGCTCTTACCGAGATGCAGAGTCGTGTCACTACCGCTGGCAATAGAAACCTGTGCATAACGTGCGGGCAAACGCTCGCCGTTGGTTAAGAGCAGCCTGACACCTTCAACCAGCGGGGCCAAAGCCACGTCGCCGGTTTGATCGGTCAAATCCTTTGCCAGCGTATCTCCGGTCGTCTTGTTTACAACGTGCCACGTTGTCGCCAGCGGCGTTTCCACAAAACCGACTTCATATTCCTGACCGGTCAATAGCGTCGGATCAAACAGCTCGGCGGCCAGAGTCCCATCCGACCTTTGACCTGCGCCCGTGAATGTGTGCACCATCGTCTTCTGTATCTCGTAGTAACCTGCGGGATTGGTGCGAGGAATCACTGAGACGGTGTTGATATCGCCTGTCGGCGTGCCATAGGCGGTCTGTAGCATGTCGACGCCGTTTGTCGTATCTCCCTTGTCAAATCCGACGACAGAGTACCAGTATTCGAATCCATTGGTCAGTGCCGTGTCAACGTAGCTGTGCGGTATCGGCTCAGATAGAGCATCGATGCGCCAAATCGCCAGCGGTACATAGTCCGGTCCGACACTACCATTCGGATGGCGCTCTAGATCGCCCCAGGTCGCTCCCAGATCGTCTGAACGGTAGATTTTGTAGCCCGCAAAGTCGAGCGAATTGCTCATCGGATCGACACTCGCTTCCGCGTTGCGATTCCAGGACAACCGCGCCTGTTTGTCGCCCGCCAACACGGTTACCTGAGACGGTTTTGGCGGTTCAGGTCCGAGGAAGTGGTTGCTGTAAACGGCTTGCGCCATCTGTGCCTTCTGTCGAAAATCGGTTTCATCATAACCGGCAATGATCGCATACCCGATGCGAATTGTTTTTCCTTTTCTGAGGTCAATGCCAGATGTGCACTGCAGATAGTATTGATCCCCCGGAGGCAGCGACGAGTCAAACTCGTGCGCAGCGATAAAGGCATAGCGTTGCGGATCCTTTGCCGGGACTTCTTCCCAATGACCGGTGCGAAACGCCGTCATTCCGATATTGTCGGGCGTCTCGATGTAGCGGGTACCCATGATGCCGGTTTTGACTGAAGGACCCCAACCCGGATCATAGCCGTCAGCATCATAGGTCCAGGCGAGATTCAGCGTGCTATCCATCTTCACGAGATCGCCGAGACGTCCATTTTCGCCGGTTCCGTCGGGACCGCCAATATCAAAATCGCAGTAGAGTCCGAAAGCAAAGTCGGTGTAGTCGTACTCGCTTCTATTCGTTATCTCCAGGACGACGAAAAGGAAATCCTGATTGTAGCTGTAGTTCCACTGATAAACGGTTTGGCTCATCTCCAGTCCCAGAAGTGGTACGCCCAGTTCGGAGTCGTCAAACCGAAAGAAGCTCTCCTGGAGTGAGGCTGCACCACCGGGAACCATTGTCTGCGTCTGATTGTCCCAGACGCGGTTGTAATCCCACAGCTGGGTTTCCGGATTCCAGACGCGCCAGCCATAAGCCGGTCGACCGACACCGGCGCCTACGGTATCCAACGGATCGTAGTCAAAACGTGTCGTGTCGGTTGAAAGTCGAATCTGGTAAGACTCCGTCCCCGAGATTAGCGATGGAATGGGGGCAAAGTCATCGTCGGTGTTGGCCAGCAGAGTATCTTGATTGTCAACACGAGTCGCTCCCATCCAGTACTTCATTTCCCCGATATAATTGTGGCCCGAGCCCTTAGGCCATTCGCCGGAAGGATAACCATACTCCCTCAGCCCACCAACAGCACCCCAATTGAATATGGCCGTGGAAATATTGCCCTTATTCTGGATCACATAATCCTGTAGTTCCGGTGGCGGCTTGAGAGATTTTTCCGGCGCCGCGACCGCCGTCGGCCCGGCAATGCACGTTAACGTGGCAATCAAAGTCGCTGCTATCAACAAGTGTTTGACACTCATGAGGATTCCTCCGAATCAACAATGGCCTGTCTGGGTGCGGTTTCTGCCGACCCAAACTGATACCTTAGAACATCCATTCCAACCCCCACTGAATACTGATCGGTTCGTCATAGTACTGCGGGTTCTTGGCCAGCAGGCGATGCAGCCGATTGAGATTCTCCACAACCGCCGGTTCCTGCGAGTTCGCTGACGTTTCGTAAATATAACCATCATCATTGGGCAAACCGGTTCGGGTGTAAACGTTGACCACGTTGCGTCGGTCGAAGAGATTGTTGATCTCAACAAAAAGCCGCAGTTTGGACAAGTCGTTCTTGGCCAGATAGAAATCCTTGTCCATGCGGAGATCCACTCGATAGGTCGCCGGCATCCTGCTTTCGTTAAGACCACCTAGTCGCAAGCCACTTTCGTCGGTCTTGGTGTAAGGCATCCCACTACCATAAGTGAAGAGTGCGTTGATCCCCCATGCTCCAGGCAGTTGGTAGCCAAAGAGCCGCGGATAGTCCCCGCGGCCGAAGCGGTAATCTACGTCCAGCGAAAACGAATGCCGCTGATCGAACGACAGCGGATACTTTTGCACCGGTATTGGTGGCGCATCGTCACCAACGGTGAAGTAGTGGTAGTAAAACTCGTTGGCGTCGGATGAGTTGCCCTCGGCGATCATATAAGAGTAGTTTGCGGCCCCGGAAAGCCGTGAGCCACTTCTCTTGGTCAGGGCCAGATCAAGGCCTTTCACTGAGCCATAATCACCGTTGTAATAGAGCGTATATGCGCCGCCGGGATAAACGACCAGCCGACTTGATACAAGGTTAGAAATATCTTTATAGTAAGTAGTTGCCGTCAAGCGCGTATTCTCGGCAACTTGCTGCGTTACGCCGAACTCGTAGGAGATTGTTCTCTCCGGTTCCATATCGGGATTCCCGACTAACGGAAATCCCGTTGTCAGGTCTGCCTGCAGGTTGGTAAACATATAGGGATAGCGCGGCACCTGATAGTAGTAGCCGTAGTTCGCGTGGAACAGAGTCTTGTCGGAAACGGGATGCGAGAAGCCAAGTCGCGGCGAAAAGTGAGTCTTGCTCTTGGAGCTCAGCAGTTTGGTTTTCTTCGCTGCATCATCCCAGTAGTTGATCTTGGCATTCAGATAGTCGATACGCCAGCCGGCGTTGATAATCATATAACCGAGCTCGATCTTATCCTGAACGTAAGCAGAAGCATAGGCCGGACCGACATCATACTTCTCTCCGTACGGTCTGGCGTTAAAGAACTGCTTGTTGTCCCAGGACAGCTTGTTCTTGCGATACTCACCACCGACAGTGATCAGATGGTACTTGTTGACCTGCGACATCAAATCAAAGCCGAATGAATTGTATGACGACATGCGATTGAGATAGTAAGGATAGAATTTACCGCTACTGATGAAGTTGGTGTATTGGTATGTCGAATCCACCAAGTAGTTGTCCTGAACCGTGCCGTCGTATTTTCCGGTGTGAGGATCAACAGAATAGCCGGGCCACTGATCCCAGTAAACGTCAAACAGGCTGTCAGGAGCTATTTTGCTCTCGGTTTCGAAATGACCTGCTTTGAGAGTCATGATTGAGGCATTAGACAATTGCCATGTAGCTTTGGAGCCGAATCGGAATGCGTGACCCTTGCTCAGGCCGGAATTCGCAAGGGCAAAATCGTATGATTTTCTGTTGACATCGCTATGCAGATATTGCTGCGTTTCCTGCTTGTAGTAGCTGGAGGAAAACGTCAGTTTGAACTGCCGCAAGGGTTGGAGAGAGAGTTTGGACGTGACGGTCCAATTGACCGAACGATTATGCGGCAGGTAACCACCGTCATGGACATATTCAACGGAGTTGAAGAAGCCGCCCTTGTTGCTTTGCAGCATTGGTATCGGACCGGCGAGATTGAATACAACGGAGTTGTCCTGAGTGCGCTGCAGATTTTCAAATTCGCCGTTATAGACGTCGTAGCGTCGCTGGATGGCGTCCGAGATCTTCAGCTTGCCGCTGTAACCATTGGTTCCTTCCTGCGTCAGCATGTTGACGATTCCGGAAAGCGCTTCGCCGTATTCGGCAGTGAAGCCGCCGGAAGCAAGACTGATTTCTTCCAGTGCATCTGCCGAGACCCGAGTGCCTAACCGCGAGATAAACTGATCCTGAACGGGCATGCCGTCGAAGTAGTAAGTTACTTCATTTGCGCGGCCGCCACGCACGTGCAGCAGTCCATCCGAACCTTTCACCGTACCCGTCATCTGCAACAGCATGTTGCCAATGTTTCGGGCGTTAGGTAGTGTCGCCAGCTCTTCTCTGGTAATCGTCTCTACCGAACCGGTGACATCTTTTTGAATCAGCGGCCGCTCCGCGACTACCGTAACAAACGTGTCGATCTCGACCGTCGTCGGCACCAACCCAACATCCACCGGTGTGGTCAGATCGAGAAGCACCATCACATTGGCACGCTTCTCGGGACGATACCCTATTAGCTGGACGCTGAGATCATAGGTGGCCACCGGCAGATTGATGAGATAGAATTCTCCGTCGATGTCGGTGATCGTAAAAATCGATTTGCCGACTACCCCGACGGTTGCGCCCGCTAAGGGTTCACCTGTGGCAGCTGATCGTACAGTGCCGGCAATCTTGCCTGCGGTGCCGCCGTACAACGTGACCGCTGACAGCAGGAGAAAGACCGCAAGCGTACCTGCAAGAACCGAACCTCTGTGATTCAAGAAACAACCTCCGACTCTGAGTATTTCCGAGCGACTTCGTGAAACTTGCGAACCGCACCGACCGGCAGGGCTGATAATATGCATTGCCAAGGCAGTTCGATTCCTCCACTCTGTGGCTGGCTTGTGTCGCTCAGGAAACACATGTCTCATCGTTCAATGACTTTCTCTCACCATTAGTGTCGGAACTTGCGCGACAATTTTAACGTCCCGCCTATCGGTTTTTTCGGAAGCGCGGTTCTCTACAGCACTGGAATCCGATACAGAACCAAAATCCGAGGCAGCATGAAGCGACCGTCGCGTGTCGTCTTACCCTGCTCCGAAATGAATCGACGCACGTTTCTCTCTGAAATGTGGCACGGACAGCGACCACGTAAATGATTTTTTGTCGGGTTTCCGTTTTAGTATGAACCATTCCGGTCGACCGAGGGTAAAGTCAAACTATCCTTTTCCGATAATTTCACACAGCAGGTATTCCAGATTCACCTTATCCCGCCATTGTGGGCAGGAGTCGCTTGGTGTAAGGACGGAGTCTGGCAAACTCGGGTCTCTAACATCTTTGGCTATGGGAGAATACCAGACGAGTGTACGGCGTTGGACCCTGCTGCAAGCAGTCTTCCACTTCGGCTTCATCAGCGCGAGTCGGAAGAGGGGATTTACTGCAATGAGGGGCGGAATCAGGAAAGCAGCAGCAGTCTTGTTGCTGTTATCAGCCATGTTGTGGACGGATGCACAGGCCGCCCGACAGATTGCTATTATTTACTCCGATTCCGCCAAACACACTCTCCGCACAATCTCGGGTCTGGAGTCTACTCTCAAAGAATCGCAACACGACTGGGAAATCAGAGAATACTTTGTGATAGGGACAGGTGAGGCTCAGAAGCTGACCATAGAGGCTGCACATCCGGAACTGTTGGTCACAATCGGCAGTAGCTCCACCGCCTTTGCCGACCGGGCTTTTCCAAACCTGCCTATCGTCTTTGCCAAAGTCCTAAATCCAATAGAATCCGGTTTCATCCAGTCGTGGGAACAGCCGGGGCGGCATATCACAGGCGCCACACTTGACATTCCGGTTGACCTGCAGCTACGTAAATTCCAATCGATGATCCCCAGCCTGAAAAAAATCGGGGTCATCTGTACCGAAAAGACCCGTCGCCTGGTCGAAGAAGCAAAGAAAGCCGCCACCAGTCTAGGCATTCAGGTTATTTCTTATGAACTCGCCACCGCCAAGGAACTACCGGTGGCGATTGACAGCCTGTGCCGATCCGTAGACGGTATATGGACAGTGGCAGACCAGGAGTTGTCAACGCCTCAGTTCATTCGCTATGCGCTCTTGGAGACATTGCGCAATCGCATACCGGTGATGGGGTTCAATCAGACTTTCGTCGAAAGCGGCGCGCTCTTCTGTCTGGAGGCGGATTACAAGTATGTAGGTATTCAGGCTGCCGAAATCGTACTCCGTGTACTCAACGGCTCTGATCCCGCTAAGACCAGGGCAACTGTGTCTGAAATAAATTACCTATACCTAAATCTGAAGACCAGCAAATTGCTCAACATCAACCTGCCCCCGGAATTGGTGAGCGTCGCTAAGGAGACCTACTGATGGATATCAAGCGTCTTGCAGCATCGCTCGGTCTGAAATGGCGTTTGATTCTCGGAGTTAGTCTGCTGCTGCTTGCCAGTTCGGTGCTCTTGTCGATATTTATGGCCGGGCAGTTCTCTGACGCAGCGATAGAAGGATTACAGCGGCGTGGAACTTCGCTCGCACGTAATCTGGCCTACAATGCCGAATTCGGGGTGATGCTGGAGAATGCTACTGAACTTGATGGGCTGGTTGCCGGACTCTTAAATGATAACGATGTTCTTTTTGCGGAAATCTATACTAAGGACGGCGTCCTACTCACCCGCAGCGTCCGTTCAGACGTGGATACGGTCAACATCTATGTCAAGGGTGAAGATATCGACTTCCACAAGCCAATCAACATGCAAGGACAGGAAGTCCTCTCGTGGAAATGCCGGTTGCCTGACGGCAGAGAGTACGTTGAGTTCCTCGGTCCTGTGTATACCCAGAAAGCAAACGTTTCCAAGGAGGAGCTCGGCTCAACTGCACCTCGAGGCGACAAGACAAATAAAAATAAAGTAATCATCGGCTATGTCCACATGGGGATAGGCTTGCAGGAAACGCTGGCCAAGATCGAGGAGACGAAACAGATGATTGTTCTCTTCACTCTTCTGTTGGTCATGCTTGGAATCCTGCTGTCGGTAACGTTGGTCAAGATGATCGCTAGTCCGATTAACGCTCTGGTAGAGGCGACCGAGAGAATCGCTTGCGGTGACCTTTCGCAGCGCGTACACGTCGCCACGGATCAGGAACTGGAGCGACTCGCTCTGGCATTCAACTCTATGTGCGACTCAGTGCAGAAGACGCAGGGGGAACTGGAACTGCACAATCAGAACCTGGAGCAGATGGTCCGAGAACGGACGCAGAAACTTGAGGAAGCCCAGCGGCAGGTGCTGCAATCGGAAAAAATGGCTGCGGTCGGTCAACTGGCGGCTGGTGTGGCACACGAGTTGAATAATCCCTTGGGCGGAATTTTAGGATATGCCCAGTTCGCTCTGGAAAAAGTGCAGAAGGGCAGATTAAGCGAGACCGAGATTGGGGCATTTTCGCGCTATCTGTCCGATATCGAACTGCAAGCACGACGCTGCAAGATGATTGTTAAGAACCTGCTTAAGTTCAGTCGCTCCTCCAACAAGGAAGAATTTGGTTTGGTTGACGTTAACGCCTCGCTGGAGGAAGTTTTTCTTTTCACCTCCCATCAGCTCGGGATGAAGGACATTCATTTGAATAGACAACTGCAATCCGATCTGCCACACATTGTTGGCAATGCCAATTCGCTACAGCAGGTTTTCACCAATATTATTATTAACAGCATGCAGTCGATGTCAGAAGGGGGCGAGCTGGTGGTGCGTACATCGCTTGAGCAGCCGGTTGGTGAGTTCGGCGGTGCTGTCGCCATTATGTTTAAGGACTCCGGTAGCGGCATTCCCAAGGAGAACCTCAGCAAAATCTTCGAACCTTTCTTTACGACGAAGAAGGTTGGTGAAGGCACCGGTCTTGGACTGGCGGTTTCATACGGAATTATTCGCGATCATGGCGGGGATATTAAAGCTGAATCAACTATCGGCGTCGGCTCAACTTTCACGGTCGTCTTGCCGACTGTAAGAGAGAAGGTCGAAATCGCAGTCTAAGCGACAGACTGGCTAGGCCATACTACTTACAAGGTGAAGCCGGGCATGACGGATAATGGCAAGATACTGATTGTTGACGACGAAGAGGTGATGAGGGAGTTTCTCCTGGAAGTCTTTGCGCCTTATGAACCTCTGAGCGCAAAAGACGGCGAAGAAGCCCTGGTCGTGCTGCAAGGAAACGACATTTCCGTGGTCATCACTGATCTAAGGATGCCGCAGATGGACGGGCTGGAATTGTTGCTGCGAGCGAAAGAGTTGAACCACGACATAAGAGTGATCGTGATAACCGGATATGCCTCATTGGAAACGGCTTCTGACTGTATCCGCGCCGGGGCTGCGGATTTCCTAAAGAAACCGTTCTCTATTGCGCAAATCCGCGATTCCGTCACGCGCGCAATGGCAACCAGATGAAAACGCGATTGGTCAACAGGATACTGGTCGTCGACGACACCGAGATCATGCGGGATCTGCTCGCCGAGGTGTTGCACAACGACGGATACCAAGTAGACAAGGCGTTTGATGGTATTCAGGCTGTCGAGATGGTGACGCACAATCAATATGATCTGGTCATCACCGACATGCATATGCCGCGTCAGAATGGTTTGATCACAGCTCGCCATATACGCCAACTGGCCCCACAACTGATGATCGTCATGACCGACAGCTACCCCGACAAGCTTGGAGATGCCGCGAGTCGCGAAGGCGTGATTGCCGTGATCTGCAAGCCGTTCGATCTCACCGAATTGAGAAACCTGATGCTTCGAATCGAAGAATTGATGGCAGCCCGCTGCAAACCGGTAAACAAGGAGTAGCATTCTGGCCCACGGCGTCAAGATACTGATCGTCGACGATGAAGATATTGTTCTTCACTTCGCGACCGATGCCCTTTCCACGATCGGCTACGCGGTCTGCGCCACAGCTAACCCGGTCGAGGCGTTGCGGCTGGTGGAGTCGGAGAAATTCGATTTTCTGCTGACAGATATCCGGATGCCCGATATGGACGGAATAGCGCTCGCTCGCAAGTCCCTTGAACTCGACCCCGAACTGGGTGTGATCTTTATGACCGGCTACGCGGACGTGGACACGGCCAAGAAGGCAATTGCCGCCGGTGCCTACGACTATGTGATGAAGCCGTTCGAATTGCCAGAGATCAGACATTCCGTCACGACCGCAGTCCAGAAGCGGCGGGAGCTTCAGGAAAAACGCGGGTCCAAAGGTTTGTCGCAACTGTCAGACTTGACCAGCGCACTCTACACGGTTGGCGATTGTCGCTCGTTGTTGAAGCTGATTCTCGGCTTTGCGCTCTTCCATCTGGGTCTGGCAGAAGGATCGGTGATCTATTGCGACCGCAAATCGAAGACACTACGGGTCGTGTCGACTGACAACATTCGTCAATCAGCGTTCTTCGAAGCCGAGGAGTCTTTTCCCGCTTGTTTGTCCGCCGAATTACTGGCTGCGACCGAAATGCAGCACAATGGCTCGATGGAATCCCATCTGCTCTTCAGACAGCTTTTTCAGGAGACCGACTCCTCCGCAATCAAGAATGTCCTGGCCGGTCAGCAGGGGCATTTCCTATCAGTGTCTTTGCCCGCTACCGAGACCTCCAAACTGATTTTGACCATCAAGAACGAACGGGAAATCACTATTAAAGAGGTCGACCGTCATCTGATAACAGTGCTCTTGAGTATGAGTTCAATCTCGCTGGACAACTTGGTTCTCTTTGAGGAGGCGCGCAGTGCTATGACACGATTGGAGGATCTCAAGGATCGCCTGGTCGGACTGGAGCGGGCGGCTACCCAAGGTATGATGTCCTCAGAAATTGCACATGAACTGAACAACTTTATCGCCATCATTGCCTCAAACATCGAGCTCTTCGAGATGAAGAGCCAGGGTCAGTTTCCTGAGGGATCGGCGAAATACCTGGAGAACGTCAAGAAAAATCTCGGCAGGTTTGAGAATTTCACCAAATCGCTGTCGGATGCCGGCAAGATGGTCACAAACCGCCAGATGGCCGATCTGAACGAAATGATCCGCGAAATCACGACCTTTGCTTCGCATCAGCGCCGTTTCCGTCTGATCAAGCTCGACACCAATCTCGATCCCAATCTGCCACCGGTTTATATAGATACTTCGCAGATGCAGCAGCTTATCTATAACCTGCTCAACAACGCGGGTGACGCTATCGGTTCCGAACGTTCGGACGGCTGCATTTCCATCACCACCAAGTACGATCCCGGGCAGGCAGTATTCGAGCTCACAGCCAACGATAACGGCATTGGTTTCAGCATGGAAAACCTCAAGAAGGCGTTTCGTGAGCGTTTCACGACGAAAGAGCACGGGCATGGCTTTGGTTTGACCGTCTGCAAGAAGATCATTGCCAATCACGGCGGCGCTGTGGTTATCGATTCACACGAGGGCACCGGTACTTCGATAAAAGTCACAATCCCCTGTGTCCTGCCGCAGACGGATCAGGCAAAGACTACCGTCATCGAAACAAGTGTTCCATCATAACTATTCCCGTTCCGGGAATCAGCCAACATCCTGACCGATCACTGCTTGCGAGATACTTGACCCACTGGATTCCGAGAGCCAGTGTGGCAGCAGGATCTTAGCATTTCTTGGGGGGAATCAGGCGACCGCCTGAGAGAAATCTAACTTCACGAGAATTTGCCGCAACTGCTTCCCTTGGCGGGACAGGCTTGGGTGGAAGACGAGGGAGTGGCAAAGGCCGAAAACTTGCGAGTCAATTGCTCGGAAGCACATTGCGGGCAAGTCTGAAGATCTGCGGAGCGCTCAGAAGAAACCAGCAACTCAAATTCCTTGCCACACTCCTGGCAGGCATATTCATAGATTGGCATTTTTCTTTCTCCCATCCGAGAGCGTAAATCCAACGGAAGCGCCGACGATGGCGCCAAATGCCGTCGAGATAATCGGCGACGATGCGATCGCGCAGGCGCCATTGTTGCAGCCGACATAGTGGTAATAAGCAAAGCCGGCGCCGGCAAATAGTAATGTGAAAATTGCGATGATAACGGTTTTCTTCATGGGCAAGCATCCTCTTCCGGTTGTCGACAAATTCTACACACACACCATCCAGCATACTCTCATAACGTCAAGAGGCCGTCAACGTTCCCATTGCCTGAGCCGCTCGCAAGTCGTTAAGGCGGCAGAAGGTTGGCAATGTCAAGGCTATGGCGTGTTCTGCATTGGAGTTTCGTCGCTGGAGGAGAGTCACCCCCCGGAGAGAATCCTTGACACCGCCTTGCCTAACGCCTTAATTACCTAATCTGAGGCGTATTCCTGTTGGATGAGTCATGGAGGGTTCGATGGAACCTGGTGAGTTGCTTTACGAAATAGAGTTTAAGGCGTGCCGCCGCGAGTACTATTCGAATACCTTTTCGCTGGAGTTGCGCGAAGGCGAATGGGTGATCGTGCAGGCGGAACGCGGTGAAGATATGGGCTCCATCCACAAGATCGTCGAGCGGAATCCTGAATCCGGGCCAAACCCCACCAAACTGAAAGAGATTCTGCGGCAAGCGATCTATGACGATCACGAGAAGCTAGCTAAGAACCGTGATATGGAAACCCAGTCGTACGACCAATGTAAGGAGTTGATCCGGAAACACGGCCTGCAGATGAAACTGGTCGATGTCGAGTATCAGTTCGACTGCAATAAGATGACTTTCTATTTTACCGCCGATGAGCGTGTCGATTTCCGCGCCCTGGTCAAGGACCTGGCGGCGGTGTATCGCACCCGCATCGAGTTGCGGCAGATCGGCGTGCGTGATGAAGCGCGCCGGATAGGTGGCTTCGGCATTTGCGGTCTGAAACAATGCTGCAATACTTTCATCCGGGAGTTTGAGCCAATCTCCACTCAGTTGGCGCGTGATCAGAATCTCTCGCTCAATCCGGCCAAAATTTCCGGCAACTGCGGACGTTTGCTCTGTTGTCTTCTATATGAGCAGAATCATTATGCGGACGCGATGCGGAAATTCCCGGAGGTCGGTTCCACGGTGCACGGAAAACTGGGGCGTGCTGTCGTGGAAGCGATCAACGTGTTCCACCAGTCGATGACGTTGCGCTATGAGGACGGCGGCTTCGAGAAACTCACCTGGAAAGAATATCACTTACTGGAGCGGAAACGTCTGACGCCTGCTTCACCGAAAGCGCGGGAATAACCACTTTATGAATTTCTATATCACGACTCCGATTTACTACGCCAACGACAAGTTGCATATCGGCAACGGCTATACGACGATTATTGCTGACATTCTCGCTCGATTCCACAAACTCGCCGGTGAGGAGACTTTCTTCCTGACCGGTATGGATGAGCACGGCACTAAGATCGAAGAAGCAGCCGCCGCTGCCGGAATGACGCCACAGCAGCTAGTGGATGATAACCACAAGCTGTTTGTCGAGACTCTCAAGTCGCTTGGGATCTCCAATGACTATTTTATCCGCACAACGTCGGAAAAGCACAAGAAGGGCGTGCAGAAGCTGCTCACCAAACTCTACGAGGCTCGCACATCATCCGGCGAACCGGTAATCTACAAGGGAACGTATGAAGGGTTGTACTGCACCGGCTGCGAAAAATTCATTACCGAGAAAGAACTGACCAACGGTCTCTGTCCCGCGCATCTGACTAAACCAAAAGCGGTCAAAGAGACTAACTACTTTTTCCGCCTGTCGGCATATCTCGACCAGGTGGAACAACTGATCCAAAGTGGTCGGCTCAAAATTTGGCCGGAAGGTCGCCGCAATGAAGTATTGGGACTGATCAAGCAGAAGCTCGATGATTTCTCAATTTCTCGGGAACGAGTCAACTGGGGCATCGACCTGCCATTTGATCCGACGCAGAAGACCTATGTGTGGATTGATGCGCTGCCGAATTACATCACAGCCATCGGCTACGAGGACAATCCCGAGGAATTCGACAGGTGGTGGAACAAGTCACAGATAGTGCATCTGATGGCCAAAGACATTCTCAAGTTCCACACCATCTACTGGCCGGCCATGCTGCTGGCGGCGAACTTGCGCGTTCCCGATATTATGTTCATCCACGGCTATATCAGTCTGGACGGTCAGAAGATCAGCAAATCCCTGGGCAATGCGATCTCCAACGAGAGGTTGATCAAGGATTTCGGTCGTGATGCCACGCGCTACTTATTGACATCGCAATTCCCGTTTCATCAGGATGGCGACATTAATTACCGCAGGCTATACGAAAAATACAATTCCGATCTGGCTAATGATTACGGCAACCTGGTTAGCCGGGTGATGAAGTTGGCCTTCACAAATTTCGACGGCAAGGTGCCAACTCCAGATGATACACTTGAAGACCAAGGCGCTGAACTCAGGGCGGCGATTGCGACAACACCGGACAAAGCAATCGAATTGATTCGCAACATCGATGTGCTTGGTGCGGTCGAGACCATCTGGAATCTGATCCGCTGCGCCAATCGCTACTTCGACTATAACAAGCCGTGGGAGCTTGCCAAGAAGGGGCAGATGCAACTACTGGGAACGATTCTTTATCGTTCACTGGAGACAATTCGCATAGTCGCGTCGCTGACCTCGCCGATCATGCCCGAGAAATCGGAGCAGGTGCTGGGGATGCTCGGTTTCCCCAAAGGCTACCGTCCAATCATCAGCGACATCGACCAACCCAATTTCTTGAAACCGGGTGCATCATTGGTTGCCGGAGAGAATGTCTTTCCACGCCTGCAAGTGCCGACAGCAGAAGCCGCCGCTACGCCGACCGTGGCCGCAGTGGGCGAAGATGGCATTATCACGATCGACGACTTCGCCAAGGTCAAACTTCGTGTTGCTGAAGTGCTCGCCTGTGAGCGGGTTCCCGATGCGACCAAATTGCTCAAGCTGCAGATTTCTATCGGTGAAGAACAGCCGCGTCAGATTGTCGCCGGTATTGCCGAATTCTATACGCCGGAACAATTGGTCGGCAAGAAGATTATCGTGGTGGCTAATTTGAAGCCGACGAAAATTCGTGGCATCGATTCCAACGGCATGTTACTGGCCGCCAAATCCGGCAAGCAACTGGCGGTGTTGACGTTAGACGGGGATCTGCCTGCGGGCGCCACGATCAGTTAGCGATGATCGACACCCACGCGCATCTCGATTTCCCCGACTACAATGCCGATCGCGACGAGGTTATCGCGCGGGCGCAGAGTGTTGGCGTTAAACGCATCGTCAATATCGGTTGCGACCTGACGTCATCGGCGAATTCAGTCGACCTTGCCAATCGCTACAGCCACATCTTTGCAGCGGTAGGCATTCATCCTCACGACGCCAAGAAGTACGACGATCTGGCCGAAGCCAAACTGCGCGAACTTGCCAACAGTTCCAGGGTAGTCGCTATTGGTGAAGTCGGTTTGGACTTCTACCGCGACCATTCGCCACGCGATCAACAACGTGAGGCCTTCGTCCGGCAGATTGCCTTGGCCAAAGAACTCGGATTGCCGCTGGTCGTGCATATTCGCAATGCCTACAGCGAAGCGCTCGACATTCTTGCGGCGGAGAAGGCGTATCAGATCAACGTAGTGCTGCACTGTTTTTCCGGAAATCGTGAGGAAGCAGTTCGCGCGATTGACTACGGGTTTTTCCTCAGCGTTGGCGGCGTGCTAACATTCACGAATTCGCGCCTGCCGGAGTTGATTAGCAAGATGCCGCTGGAGAGTATCCTACTTGAGACCGATGCGCCCTACCTGACTCCCCATCCGCATCGCGGTAAACGCAACGAACCCGCGCTGATTCAGTTGGTGTATCAGAAACTTGCCGAGACACTCGGGCGCAACTTCACCGAAATCGAGACGCAAATAGATCACAACGACGAAACCTTTTTCGAATTCGAATGAGACCCAAGAAGCATCTTGGTCAGAATTTCCTGATTAACCGCAACGCGGCGATACGGATTGTTTCTCTGTTGGATCTAAAGCCGGGCGAGAATGTCATTGAAATCGGCGGTGGTCGGGGTGATCTGACTTGTCACTTGCTCGATACAGGCGCTGAAGTCACGAGCATCGAAATTGACAGAGACTTGGCAACTGTCCTGTCGGTACGATTCAATGACTCTGAGCGCTTCCATCTGATTCGTAGCGACATCCTGCAAACTGACCCGACGACCATACTCCCGCAGGACACCACTGCCAAGTTGGTCGGCAACATTCCTTACAATCTCACGACACCGATTCTCGAATGGATCATTGAACATCGCGCTCGCTTCCCTCTGGTCGTGTTGATGGTACAAAAGGAGGTTGCGCTACGATTGGCGGCTCAACCCGGAGGTAAGGATTTTGGCTCCTTGACCGTGTTCGTTCAATTGTTCTACCACGTCAAGCGTATATTCAAGCTCAGCCCCGGGTCGTTCTTCCCGAAGCCGACGATCGATTCCGCAGTCATAGAGTTGCGTTCATTGCCGGAGAGTCATATTGTCGACGCCGAATACGATCAGTTACGCCGTCTGACCTCCGCCTGTTTCCGGTGGCGTCGCAAGACTATTGTTCGTATTTTGCGCGAGGAATACCAGCTGGAACTGAAGGTTGCCGTTCAGTTGGTCACGTCACTGTCGCTTGATCCCAATTCCCGTCCGGAGCAGTTGGCAGTGCCCCACTTTGTCGCCTTGATGAGAGAGCTCAAATGTGTCGACCGGGATTTGCCCTGATCATCATCAGCTTCTGCTGTCTGCTCCACAGCAATCCCGCTTCACCCGTCAACTTGAATCTCAGCTTCTCTCTCGACCGTCAGACCTATAACTGGGCAGATTCGGTGTCATACGCCCGCTATCTCAAACCATCCCTGCAATTGGCGTTACAGAATCGCTCAACGGCGACACTTATCAAGAAATCGGTCTTCGGGGAAGGCGGCGACCGCTGGCAGAAGACGGCACGCACGAGTGTTTCACTTACCCATCGCATCAAACCGTCATTCAAGGCCGGCGTAGAATTCAGTCAGGATTTTGATCGATTGGAAAAGAAGCGCCTGATTGCCAACCACGCCAATTTGCTTACCGGTTTCGAAGGAAATCACCTCAATTTCTCGCAACGCTGTGGAGTCGTCTGGGAGCAGCGGCAATTTGATCCGGCCTCCTCTAGCGAGTCCGGCCTCGGTTACTCGGGTGCGCTTTCAATCAAACCCCGACGGGATCGTTCGCTTGGTAGTGCCAGTGTTGAAGCGCAGATCACGACCCTCCGTCGTACCCCGCTGAAAAACATCGTATTAAACTACAATTTCTCTGCCAACAATATTCGGGGAGACACGGTTACCTTGGATACGAGACAGAGCTTTGGGGAAAGGAAGTACTTCCCATCCAGCGGTAGTTTTGATGTCACCGCGCGACAGCGCAGCGAACAGCGTCGCTGGGATCTTCACGCCAGCCGGAGGCTGCCCGCCGCAGTGGTGTTCTCTGCCAGTGCCGCCTATCGCTTTGACAAATACGGCTATGATTATGATAACGCAGTCACCGACTTGGTCCGGCAGAACAATAACTTTGCATCGTTGTTTGAATATCAGTTTTCGCTGATGCGGCGTTTTGGGCGGGCTCTGTCGATGCAAGGAACGTATCTGTACAATCGCACCAAAGAGGATTTCGGGCAGCAGCAGACCAACCAGTTGGCGGAAACCGGCCAATTGGGAATGACGGCGAAAATGTTTTTGCTTGAGGCGGATACTCTCGAAGTCTCCGGACAGATGGGTGTAACGTCATATCTGGCGCCCACATCTTCGACCTTTTTCGCAGATCGCGACCGTTCGGTCACTGTCGCCACAGTGCGGATGACGCATCGGTTCTCCGCCTTTCTGACCGGCATGATCGATGGCAGCTATCGCGGTTTCCACGCCATCTACATTTCCGGACGTCTGTCGGCCAATAACAATGTGAATAACGTCTATATCTTCAATCCCACTTTGATCTGGCGACCGCTGGCGAATGTCAGTTTGCAGCAAAGCTATCAGATGTTCGCTAACTACATCTATTACGAATACGAGAAATCCGACCTTAGCGGGCGTAACACGCTCTACCGGCGTGCCAACGTGAGTAACAAGTTGACACTGACCAGTTCCCGACGCACTGATCTTGTTATCGAGTACAGCTATCGCTATGAGGATTTCGGTCCATTGGTCTATTCCGACCAGTGGCAGCAGCAGATTAGCTGGGACCGCCGCACGCACCGACCGCGTGTCGGCATCGATTATCGACCGATAGCGGGTCTGCGTTTTCAGCCGTATGCGGTCTACGAAATCCAGCGATCGTACGATCACCTCTTTGATTCCACCGCCACGCTTGGTAGGCGCCAGAAATCCGAGGAATTCACCCGCACGCTAGTTGGTTTCGATTTTGAATGGGAGTTGTCCAATTCGTCGCACATCGATTGCACGTTGGAGCGCCGCGTGCAGGATTACCAAAATCAACGCAATCAGGAGTACAATCTGTTTACCATTTCCATCAAGAGGTATCTGTGAAGCGACTTGTCTTCATCATCTTGATTGCCCTGTTCGTAGTTTCCTGCGCTAAGAACCCCTTTTCGACGCGGGACAGCGAACCGCCGACTGCCAAAGCGGGAACCTTCATCACGCCGACAACGCCGCAGATCGTGCTGGAGAACCTGCGTCTCTGCTATTCCGAACTGGTGATCGGCAACTTCGCGCAGAGTCTCGACAGCGATTTTGTGTTCAAGTATGATTTCCTTCAGGGAGCACCGGCTGACTCGGGCTGGGGTTTCAAGCAGGAACTGAATCTTACCGAAAAGATGTTCAACGATTTTGGCGCTACAAAAGGCGAGCGGTCGTTGCGAGTAGCTCTCATTGCTCAACCGGGGCAACCCGATATCGTTCTGGACAGTACGGCGACGTTGGTGCGCAGTTACACAGTCGTCGTGGCCGATTCGTCGGATAGGATGTCGAGCAGCTACCAAGGGGTCGTACGTTTCGAAATGACCGAGAGCGCCTTTAACTTCTGGGCAATTCGAAGCTGGTCAGACTTGCACCTGAATTTGGATACTCCATCGTGGGCGGAACTAAAAAATGCGTATCGGTAGCGTCATCGTTTTCGCAATCATAATTGCATTCGCGATTATCTCCTGCCAGAATCCATTCGCCCCGGCAGTGATTGGGCCATCGCGCGTAGTACCAATTGTTGCACAGACGGCGCCGGATTCGGTGCTGCACAATTTCAAGTATGCCTACGAGCATCATGATCTCGACGTCTACGAAAATTGTCTCGATGAGCAGTTCATCTTCCGTTATATCGATCAGGATCGTACCGGCCAGATCGAACAGGTTGAAATCCCGCGTGACGGTCCCTCCGGTGATCTGGCGCGCACAGAACGGTTGTTCTCGCTGTTCGATGAAATCACGCTCGATACCTGGGTGCCGATTTTCGACCGTCAGGAGTTCCCTCAAGGCGAAACCTGGGAAGTCTGGAAGGTCTATTTCCATTTGTCAGTCAAAGACTTGAACGGTGACTACGGCTACGAATTCTACGAAGCGGTCGGTATCGCGGAATTCAAGTTCCGCAGGAGTAAAGCGGACAACCTCTATCGCATCGTCCTCTGGGATGACAAGTCGAGCCAGTGACATTTGGGAAACCGATGCGGATCTGATTCGCCTGGGTCGATCATGGGATAACCCATAGGAGTACTGGGAAAGCAATTCGGCTGTCTCGCAAATCAGTTTTCTCGAAGGAAGTTCTCCTCGTACTCGATTTCGAACCGCAACTTGTGCCTTGCTTCTTCCTTGGCGAGTGTCAGCAAAATACCTTTCAGATTGGCATCATCGGTAGCGGAAGCCAGCCCCTGATACAATTGAAAAGCGGCTTTTTCCGCTTTCATGGCAACAATCAAAGCCTGTTTATAATCGAGATCAGGTGATAGAACGATCTCGGCAAGATGATCACCTATCTTCATATCTGTGACCCGCTGACTGTCAATCAGGGTCATGTCGCCACGTTTGACGGCAATGAGCTTCGCTTTATGCCCCATCTCCTCGCGGGCAAAACTCTCGAAAACTTCCCCTACATGTTGCTGACTCATCTTTGCAGCAAGATCACGATAAAACTGCGCTGCCTCCTCTTCTTTTTCAATGGCGAAATCGAGAATTTGGCTGACTGAATTCAAATCCATTTCTTCCTCCGAGACCTTTCAACTTGAGAATGGGCACAAAACTTCGATGGACGGAATTTAGAAACCGAGGCACGCACCGATCTGCCCGGCCGGTTAGAGCGAACAGAGGTACTCATGAATTGATCTTGCTGCAAATCGTCCGGCTCCCATTGCCAGGATGACAGTCGCCGCACCTGTTACCACATCACCTCCCGCCCAGATCTTCTCCCTCGAGGTGGCGCCGGTTTTCTCGTCGGCTTCGATGTTTCCCTTCTTTCCGATCTTAAGACCCGGAGTAGTCGCACCTATCAATGGATTGGGGCTGTTGCCAATGGCGCAGACCACCGCATCCAATGGATAGATGACTTCGGAACCTTCAATCGGTATCGGCTTTCTGCGGCCCGAGGCGTCGGGCTCACCCAGTTCCATCTTTTGACACTCGATAGCTTTCACCCAGCCGTTTTCGTCACCGATATAGCGAAGCGGCAACGTTAGGAAATCAAAAATGACTCCTTCTTCCTCGGCATTTTCGACCTCTTCCAGACGAGCCGGCAGTTCCTCCCGCGAGCGCCGATAGATGATCCTCGATTCCGCGCCCAACCTGAGGGCGCTGCGAGCACAGTCCATGGCGACATTTCCACCGCCTACGACGGCCACTCTCCGATGGCTTTTCACCGGTGTATGGTATTTCGGAAAGAGAAATCCTTTCATCAAGTTCAGCCGCGTCAAGTACTCATTGGCGGAGTAAACACCATTCAGATTCTCTCCGGGTATTTCCATAAACCAGGGTAACCCGGCTCCGGAACCTACGAATACGGCATCAAACTCCTCAAGAATGCTGTCAATGGTTCTCGTCTTGCCGACTACGAAATCGGTGACCAATTCAACTCCGAGCGTTCTCAGGTATTCGACTTCTCTCGTGACAATAACTTTGGGAAGTCGGAATTCGGGAATGCCATAGATCAGAACGCCCCCCATTCTGTGCAGGGCTTCGAATACGGTCACCTTATGTCCGAGTTTTATCAGGTCGCCGGCAACGGTTAGGCCGGCTGGTCCGCCTCCTACGATGGCAACCTTTCGGCCGCTGCTTGGTAGGATCACAGGCATTTCCAGTTCACGTTGCTCGGCTTCCCAATCGGCGAGGAATCTCTCAAGTCGGCCGATGGCGATTTGCCCTCCCTTCTTATGGAAGACACAGGTTTTTTCACACTGCTCTTCCTGAGGACAAACACGCCCACAGACCGCCGGAAGGCAGTTCTTGTCTTTCAGAATTCTGACCGCTCCAATAAAGTCGCTCTCAGCTATGCACTTGATGAAACCGGGGATATTAATCTCAACCGGGCACATAGGAACACAAAGTGGCTTCTTGCATTGAATGCAGCGCTTGGCCTCTTCGACCGCGCTTTCAGCCGAATAACCGAGGGCCACTTCGTTGAAATTGTACCTACGCACCTCGGGAGGCTGCTTGGGCATCTCCCGTCTTCTTAGGTCGTATGTCTTCTTCTCCGGTTCGCTCACGACTTCCCCTCCTGCGACCTGAGATGGCGCTCCTCGCACCGACTCGTTCGCAGCGGAACGACCTCTTCCGGCATGTAGGTCTTGCGTCTTTGCAGGAGTTCTTCCCAATCGACTTGATGCGCATCAAAGTCGGGACCATGCACACAGGCGAATCGAGTGACGGAACCAACGGTGACGCGGCACACTCCGCACATGCCGGTGCCGTCAATCATGATTGGGTTAAGACTGACCATGGTTTTGATACCCAACGGTCTGGTCTCATCCGAGGTTCTCTTCATGAGGAAGGTGCAGCCGTTGGCAATGATCCGGTCAACGGGTTCTTCCAACCCACGCAGAATCTCCGGCAATCTGCCGGCATGTCCTCGGTGGCCTTTTGTGCCATCGCGGGTGATATGAATGATCTTGTCGGAAACCGCTTCCAACCGCTCTTCCCAGTAAAACAGATATGAACTCCGAGCTTCCATAATCGTGATGACCCGGTTTCCCTTCCGCTTCAGAGCCCGGGCAATCGGAAAGATGCTTCCAATTCCATAACAGCCGCAAACACATACAACGGTGCCATAATTTTCAATCTCTGTCGCATTGCCGAGTGGTCCGACGACGGTCGGAATACTCGCCCCGGGCGCAAGCAAAGCCAGCCGACCGGTAGTGCTTCCGATGCTCATGAAAACAACCGTTATGGTTCCGCTTTGAGCGTCCCAGTCGGAGAGGGAAAGCGGCACTCGCTCGCCTTCCTCCTCAGCGCGTAAGATCACAAACTGCCCCGGTTTTGCCTCACGGGCAACGGCCGGCGCTGCCAGCGTGAGCAGGTGCATATTAGGCACAATCATCTTGCTGGCGATCACCCGGAACATTCTTGTCTCCTTATCCTAACCGGCTGCGGGTTAGGATTGAAGTAGGTGTACTCACGTAACGATGCATGCAAGGTCCCAGGGGATTGCTCGCGGACCAGTCTGGCAGGCAAGACCTTCTCGAAATGGACGGACGTTATGACTACCTCGTCGCCTCGAGCGATGCCTACCTTTTTCGCATCCTCGGGATTGATTTCTAGTACCCCTTCCGTCAGCAGCATCTTCGATCCCTCCACCCAAGTGGAGAGCGGAAAACCACGGTGTGAATGCTCGATAGCCGATACTGTCAGCAGAAAAGGATAATCTTCGCTTCTCGGAGCGGCGATGGCCGACTTCGGTTTGGTCACAAAGAGTTCCCCGGCAGCGGGCAAGGGAATGGGATCACGCGTCATCTCCGTAAATCGAGCGAGGTTCTTGGCCACTTGAGATATTTCCTCGCGTATGCTTTCAACAGAGGAGAAATCGAAACCGGACACACCCATTTTCTGAGCTATCCGACAGAGTATCTGCCAGTCGGGCAATGCTCCTCCCGGGGCATCGACAGCTTTTCTCACCAACTGAACTCGACCTTCACCATTGATAAATGAGCCGTCGACCTCCGCAAAGGCTGCAGCAGGCAGGACGAGATCTGCGTGGCAGAAACCGTCCGGCGGATAGATATTTTGGAAGATCAGAAAGTCGGCATTCGATTCCCAACTGAAGGGAATTTCGCCAATCAAGTAGAGCGCTTTCATCCTCTCCTTGCTGGATAGCGATACCGCGCTCCAAGACGTACTATCGGCAGGAGGGGCAACGCCCCATTGCGACGGCAGTTGTGCGCCACTGGCTCTCGCATAACCTCCCGGAAGGAGTTCGCTATAAGCTCCCATGACTATCGAGCCGTGGAAGTTGTTATGTGAAGGCAAAGGCAAAACCCCTGCCTTGATGTTTCGCGCTATACACGCGATAGCTTCGAGAATGCTCGCGGAGGTATCATACTGGAGGAATTCGGAACCGACCAGAATCACGGGAGTTTCTGCGTGTCTGAGCAGATCGGCGATATCCACCAGATTCTGGTCATGGTTTGCGTCAGTCGACTGAGACCGAGAACGAGTTTCACTCGCTTTTCTTGGGTCTGTTGTCAGTTTCGCCAGACTCTCGAGGAGGCCGGTTTCTTCTCCGGGGAGCGGCTGTAGCCACTTGTCAGCAATCATCGCCAGGTTGTGATGCCTCGGATGAATTGTGATGATCTTCGCTCCTCTCTCGGAGGCTCTTCGTAGTGCCACTCCTACCACTGATCTGGCGAATCGCGAATCCAGCCCGACGCAGAGTATCGTCGAAGCCTTCTGCAGGGCTGAGAGAGGGACTGACATGGTCAGAAGGTTGGTGTAGGCGTTCAGGCCGGAGCCATAGAAGAACCGGGCGGAGGTGTCAATCCTGTGTGAACGCATTGCGACGCGAACGAACTTCTGAGCAACATAGAGATCTTCGTTACAGCAGTTGGGGGAAATCAGCATACCGAAATCGCCGGGAGCGCAGCTCGACAGCTTGTCGGCCGCCAGGCTAATTGCCGTTTCCCACGAGATTTCCGCTTTTGTTTCACCTTCGACGCGATACGGATTCTTCAGTCGGAGCGGACCATTTACCAATTCCGTCCCACAGAATCTCCCCTTTACACAAAGCTGTCCCTCGTTCACAAGAGGATCACTGGCCGGCAGACTGCCAATGATTCTGTTACCCTTGACGAGCAGGCGCACCTGGCAACCTACGCCACAAAACGAGCAAGTAGTGACCTCTTCACGATCCGGTTTGCCCTCCCAAGCTCGGGTCTTCTCCCGCAGAGTACCGGTCGGACAAACAGAAACACAGGCGCCGCAGAATTCACAACCCGCCTCGAAATGAGTGCGGCCGTAAGCGGGACCAACTATGGTTTTCCGCCCTCGGTTCTTGAAGGCCAGAACATTGGCTATGCGTACCTCCTGGCACATGCGTACGCACCTGCCGCAGAGGACGCAAAGGTTATAATCTCTGTCATAAAAGGGGTCGTCCGTCTCCACCCGCAAACCGCGATAGTAGATCGGGTACTTAATTTCAGTAACGCCAAGCTTCTCGGCGACCGCCTGAAACTCACATTGCCCGTCATTGGGACAGTATCGACATCCCGTAGTAACTCCGGCCTTGCGAACGGTGACCATGTATTTCTTGCATTCTTCCTTCTCGTCGCAGATTAGGCAGCTCGATGTGTGATCGCTCATAAACAACTGCAGGATTTCCATTCTCATCGCATGCAGTTGGGCGGTATGAGTTCTGATAACCATACCCCCTTCCACGGGAGTAGTGCAGGCCGTGGGAAGATTGCGCATGCCCTCAACCTCCACAATACACATGCGACAGCCTCCGTGAGGGCTGAGATCACCGTGCGCACAAAGAGTCGGGATGTAGATGTCGTTCTGTTCGGCTGCCTGCAGGATTGTGATCCCCTTCCTGACGTGGTAGGACCTGTTATCGATACTAACAGCTATTGTATTGCCATTTTGACTCATAACACACTCCGTCTTGACCTGAAGACAATGGCATCGGCGGCCAGTGGGTCGAAACGACAGATCTCGTAGCAGGCCCTGCACTTAATGCATAAATAGATGTCGATTTTGTGCAACTCGGACTTGGCTCCGGTAATCGCCGCAGTCGGGCAGACACTGACGCAGCGGTGACAACCATTACACTTGACGGGATCGATATCGTACTCGACCAGCTCTCTGCAGACGGCTGCAGAGCAATGTTTCTCTTTGACATGCTGGAGAAATTCCGAACGAAAATGCCGAAGCGTCGTCAACACCGGGTTTGGCGCCGTTTGACCCAAACCGCACAGCGATGCTCTGGCGACGGTCTCTGCCAGAACCTGAAGTTTCGACAGGTCATCCATCTGGCCCTGGCCCCGCACGATCTTCTCAAGAATATCTACCATGTGATGCGTTCCGACGCGGCAGGGCGAACATTTACCGCACGATTCGTTCTGTGTAAAATGAAGAAAATACAAAGCCAGATCTACGGCGCAGGTCTCTTCATCCATGACGATCATTCCCCCCGACCCCATAATCGAGCCGGCTGCCGTCATAGATTCGTATTCGACGGGAATATCCAGATACTCCTCGGAAAGGCAGCCACCGGACGGCCCGCCGGTTTGGACGGCTTTGAAGCGCTTCTGCGAACCACCACCTATTTCGAAGATGATTTGCCGAAGCTTGATCCCCAGCGGTACTTCAATCAGACCAGGGCGACGAATCTTGCCGACGAGAGAGAAGGTCTTTGTTCCATAGTTACCCTGAACACCAAACTGTCGGTACCAGGCAGCTCCATTCCGGATGATGTTTGGCAGCGCCCCCAGCGTCTCCACGTTGTTGATAATTGTTGGTTCGCCACGCAGACCGGAAATCGCCGGGAACGGGGGACGCGATCTGGGCATGCCTCTTTTGCCTTCGATGGATCCGATCAGGGCTGTTTCCTCGCCGCACACGAAAGCTCCTGCGCCCTCTTTGATCGTAACGTCGAAACTGAACCCAGAATCGAGGATGTTTTCACCAAGAAGCCCATATTCTTTCATCTGGCTCGCGGCTTTCTTCAAACGAGCGATCGCCAGTGCATAATCGGAGTTTATGTATACGTAGCCATGATTGGCGCCAATAGCATACGCCGCTATCAGTAGCCCTTCCAAAACGCAGTGTGGGTCACTTTCGATCAGAGACCTGTTCATAAACGCTCCGGGATCGCCCTCGGAGCAGTTGCAGATCATGTACTTGGTGGTACCCGGGACACTCCTGCAGATCTCCCATTTCCTGTACGTGGGAAATCCGGCTCCACCCCTACCTCGCAGTCCGGCTTCTTTCACTTCGGCGATGACATCTTCCGGACGTTTCTCCAGCGCGCCGGCAAGTCCGACGTATCCGTCGTTGGCCAGATAGTGGTCGATATCCTCGGGATCTATAAATCCGCAGTTTCGTAACACCACTCGGACTTGAGGCTTTAGCATCGGCATCTCAAAGAATCTTGGCAGTCCATCAAAATCACCGTTGCCGTTGCTGCCGAAGTGTCCTACCGCCAATTCAAGCGACGGATCGCCTTTGATCAAATAGCGTTCGATGATGCTTCCGGCCATCTGCGGTGTCACATTGGCATAGCTTACTCGGGGGAATCCCGGCATGGTGATATCCATCAGTGGCTCAAGGTAGCATGGACCAATGCACCCAACCTGGACCACGGTTGCTTCAAGCCGATTTTCATTTAGAGTTCTTCTCACTGATTCCAGCACATCCAGGGCACCGGCGGCAGCACCACAGGTGGCGGTGCCGATATGAATGACCGGAACCCGGCTTCCTCTCAGTGAATCCCATTTGTCGCAAGCCACTTGTCTTCTTGTCGTTAGATCATTCACGGCGACTAAGTATCTCCTCCAAACCGATCACCATCATACGAGCATGAACGCGGTCATTGACTTTGACGACAGGGGCAAGGGCACAGCAGCCCAAACAGTTCACTCTCTGGAAATCGAAACGACGATCTTCTGTTACCTGTCCGATGGATACGCCAAGCTTCCAACCGACGGCATCAGCCAAGAACTTTCCACCATGCACATGACAGGCGGTTCCCATACAGACCTTGATAGACGTTGTGCCGGGTTCGGTAAAACGGAACTTGGAGTAGAAAGAAGCCACACCGTAAATCCGATTTTCGGAAAGACGCAAAAACTGGGCGGTGTGTTTGACAGCGTCTTCTGAAATGTAACCGAATTTTTCCTGTATCCTCAGCAGTATCGCGATCAGATCGCCTTCGTCGCCTTTGAAGGCTGAGAATATGTCATTGTACGCATTGCCACTCATCTACTCATTCTCTCCCATGGAATGGTTGGGGTCTGACTGACCGGTCGCTATTCGGCCTCGCCGCGCTGGGAAAGGAAGATGCAATCGGTAAGTTTCACCTGTCCTCTGACGAAATCCTCGGCGAAGGCCTTGCACGTGGGTGAGCCGCAGCATCCGCAGTCTATCTGATGAAGTTTCTGATAGACTCTTTCTCGCTCTTTCATCCTCTTGATGGACGTCTGCAAGTCGGTATCGAAGTACTCCTTAGGACGAGGCAGAACCGGGTGCTCCAAGGAATAGTAACCCTCTTTGAGCTGACGTTCCACATCCTCATGTTCCCTTTGAGTATGCCTCTCGTATTTGTGTCTCTGCTTGGTGCTGTTAGACTGCGCAATATACGGATTCTCAACATTCAGTGGCCCGCCGATGCAACCAAACATGTGGGCCAGCGCTTCCACGAACACGACATTCCGCAAGCGCGAGTTCTCGATATCGTCAAGTATCTGCATGACATGGTCCAACCCGGAGACGGCCAACCAATTCTCCGCTTTTACCGGTTGGATAATGCTACCCGTGGTAACCCAGCCGCTACTAAAAGAGAAGTCCTCGGGAACCATGCTCGGATCAAACTCCTCCTTGATCCCGACGACATGCGGGAGCAAAATGGGGTACGTGTCCTTGATAGTGAATACGTCGTCGAACCAAGACTTGTCCTTTTCGGCCGGCTGTCTGACAGAGACGATCTTTGCCGGACAGTTTGCAATGTAGAATATGCCAATCTCTTCCAGCTTCAGTCCCGATTTTTCCACCAGGCTCCGTCGGATCTCACGTGCCGTCATTTCTCTGGGGGCGTCCATCGGGATTATCAACTCGACCAAATCAGGATACTTGACTTGGATCAATCTGACTATCGATGGACAATAGGACGATATGAGTGGAAGCCGCCCCCGGTATTCCTTGATGTACTCCACCATGGCGCTGCCAAGCGCCATAGACGAGGTGATAACATCCACGACTTCGTCAAACCCCAGCCTCTTCAAAGCCAGATGAACGATGTAAGGATGAATACTCGACTCGAACTGGGAATAAACTGCCGGAGCCGGCACTACAACCTTGTACTTGAAGTCAGAAATCCTGGCAACCGGATCGGCGATTAGAACGATAGCACCCGAAGGACACACGGATAGACACTTCCCGCAGTCAACACATAACTGCTCGGATATCGTCGCCTTTCCGTTTCTCACACGGATGGCTTGCGTCGGGCAGTGTCGCATACAGACCATGTGTCCTCGACACTTTTCCCGATCTACCCTGTGGGCGTGATAGTATGTCGCCAAGCGAGTGTTTCTCCCGTCAGAATAAGAAGTACGTTAGATAAAGAATCGCATTTGCAAAGTCGTTCCCTTCCCGACCACACTGTTTACCTTAAGCTCGTCAGAGTTTCGCCTTATGTTTGGTAATCCCATGCCCGAGCCGAATCCCATCGCGCGTTGCTCCTCGGTAGAAGTAGTAAATCCTTCCTGCATAGCCATCTCGATGTCTGGGATTCCCTTGCCTTCATCATCAATCACGACTTCAATCAGTTGAGGGGTTACGGCGAGGAAAACCTTGGCACGAACCGCATGCATCACGACATTCATCTCCCCTTCGTAGGTGGAGATGGCAACTCGTCTGACGATCTTGGGATCAATTCCTATCTTCTTAAGAACAGATTTCACTTCGGTGGATACCATCCCGGCTCTGGCAAAGTCACTGCCTTCGATCGAAAACTCGTTTTTCAGTAGTATTTCGTCCGCTCTTGGGGCCAGCGGAGTGGTTCCCGGATCGAGTTTAATCCCTCTCCTCTCTTCTTCAACCCTGACGCAGGCGTCGTACATGTCCAATTCTGTTGACAGCAACACAAGATGATGCTCTCTTGCAAACGTGTTGGAACCGTCTCTTGGCTTCTTCCCGCGTACGAGCACGACCCCTTTGAATTCCGCCATATGTGCCGACACGATTGCCTGCTGAGATGCCAAGCCGGTCAACAGAATCGAATTGGGTTTGCCGAAAGCCAAAACGTCACTCATGAGATCGGAGGCGTAAATGTGCTCTATTTCGGAATCTAGCCAACCGTTTCCTTCGATAACCGTAGCTTCAAGAGCTTCTTTGATCATTTCGATTCTCACCATTCGTTCTTCAACTCCATGTAGATTGCAGGACAAGAAACTCCTGCCCGCGCTCTAATGCTCCGCCACGACCTGTCGGCACGTTATGCACTACTTCGCCACCAAACCCAACACATAAAGTTTACCCACAAGCTCAAACGATGAAAGCGGGGTCCACAGAATGGCGATACCGTGTTGGTTCGCGAGATCCAACGTGTCTTGGGGAACCTTCTTGCCGCTGGTGATAACAATCGCCGAGACGTCAACCAAATTAGCGGCAGGAACGACGTTCTTGTGAGTTTGGACGGTTATCCACAAATTCCCCGACTTGGCGCTGGCCATTACGTCGCTGAGCATGTCCGAGACGATCGCACCATCGACATCCCGAGGTTCAAACCGGGTCAAGGGCGTGAGTCCAGCACTTTCAATCAAGTCTTTCGTAGTCATGAAAAGTCTCCAACTTAGTCCTAAGGGATAAGCTCTTATCCCAATCAAAATAGGGGTTTTCTCTCCTCTGGCGTCTCAAGCGAAAGCATTCCGACATCGTGAATAAATTCGCCCCGGCAAAGAGAGAGGTTCTTGATTTGATCAAACCAAACAATCTTTATCGTCGAACGAGAAGTATCTCTACGTTGATTGAAATGGTCGGTAAGCATCCGGAGCTTGCGTTCGGGTATCGGCTGTGACTTCGCCTCAGGCAAAAAACCGAATGCAACCAGTATCCAGGTTTTTTTTGTGGCGTACTCTTTCCGCATCATCTCGACTTGGCAGTCGGGCAAGCATCCCGTACAGTATAGTAATCCGAGAAGATCTGCAAAACTCTCCACGTGATTGCAGGACGTACATTGCAGGTCGAATTTGAAAGTCTGAGCGTTCTCGACTATTGTCCATAAGCACGGGCCTTCACGATATTCATCCCAAGTATCCTGGGTTGAAAAATAGGTTCTGACAGTCTGACAGTGTGAGCACTTCTCGAAGACGGTAAAACCGAATTGAATATTGGTCATTTTCCATCGGTGCTGACATTCCGGCATCACTATTCTCTTCCTCTTCTCGGATAGCCCGACGATCCGTGAGTCATGTTGTGGCTTTCAACCGTAGTGATCCAGACATGAAGAAACATCATCAGTATCCTGCATATCATCGGTGTCGGCGCCGGTCAGTACCAAACTGCTCGGCGGATACCTCGTGTTCAGTTTCTTCGTGCCGGAGATCTTCCGCCAGACGAACAAGACAGGTGACTGCTCTCGAAGCCCGCGGCTCGGAACCGGTTTGGGCACAAGATACTAAACCGGGATAATAATAATGCTTCTTCGCCAAGAAAGCCACGACAATTTTGCCGCACTGGTGCGAGAATCAAGATCAGGGTCCTCGGTCCGTTCAGCCAAGAGAGTTCTTGTCAGTGGCTGTGTAAATAGTCTTTTTGGGCAGCTTGCTTTCCGGGTGATTGTTTCATCGGCTTGGCTTCGAGACCGTCTTCAAACCCAACTCCTTCCATTGGTTTGATCACCGAATATGTGGCGCTGACTCTCCGCCGGTTATGTTGCGCTCTCAGGAATAACTGGAAGATCAGACAGAGCGCGGAACAAGGGCTAGTCGAGGTGAGAAACTTGGGAAGTTAGTACTAATCAGGGACTCGAATTCATTGTACGGAATCCTCTCCGGCAGCCGCTGACAATCTCTCGCCAACGCAAAAGAAACGGAAGTCGGACATTCCGTGGTTGGCATTCGTCGCTCTTCGACCGTCGGGGACAGAACCCGGAAAATCCATTGGAGACTCTCCCGGAAAATAAATTTCCCACTCAAGCAGAGTTTTTGTTCTCCATGATGGGGAGAATGGCGGAATTGTTGTTGCGGCAACCCCTTGGGGAAGGTAGCTTTAGGGAGTCATTTCTCGGTGTCGTCCGACGACACGAAGCAAGAAAGAGGTATCGGCAGTGGCTGGAGAGCATTTCGATGATGACCAGACCAGCCCTCTGATCGATCTATCGCAAACGCCCAAGGTTTCGCACTACGTTCTCGTCAGCAAGATCGGATCGGGAGGCATGGGCGAGGTTTACCTCGCCGAGGATACCGAGCTCAATCGCAAGGTCGCGCTCAAGTTCCTTTCCCCCCATCTCTGTCAAGACGCTGATTGCCGGGCACGGTTCAAGCGCGAAGCGCAGGCAGCGGCCAAACTGAATCATCCTAACATAGGGACTATATATGAGGTCGGCGAGTCTAATGGCCGTCCATTCTTTGCGATGGAGCAGGTCGAGGGACAGCCTCTCAGCGAACTGATCAAACAAGGTGACTGCTCGCTGGACAAGGTGATCGATTTGTCCCTGCAGATCTGCGAGGGATTGCAGGAAGCGCACAAGGCCGGTATTACCCATCGCGACATCAAGCCCGCCAACATCCTCGTCAGCCATGCGGGACGCGCCAAGCTGGTCGACTTTGGACTGGCCTCGGTAGCCGGTGCCGACAAGCTGACGAAAGAGGGTTCGACTCTGGGTACCATCGGCTACATGTCACCGGAACAGGTGCAGGGCAAAGCTACCGATCACCGCTCCGACCTCTTCTCGCTCGGTGTCGTGCTCTATGAGTTGGTAAGCTGCAAATCGCCATTCAAGCGCGAGACCCCAGCAGCAACCATGAATGCGATAGCTCAGCAGACTCCCGAGCCGCTGGCACGATACAAGGCCGGTGTTCCCGACGAGTTGCAGCGGATCGTGTCCAAGCTGCTACAGAAAGACCCGTCTCTGAGATATCAGACGGCTGCTGATGTCATCAGCGACCTGATGGGCTTGAAAGTAACGAGTCAATCGCTGACGCACATTCCGACCAAGAAAAAACGAACACGACGAATTGTCGTTGGAGTAGCAGCTCTTGTGTTTCTTGCGATGGCGGCTTATGCTATCCTCAACCCTAGCATCTTCACCAGCGAGAAGCCGACTGCTCAGCGAAAGATGTTGGCGGTGTTGCCGTTTGAAAATCTCGGCTCGCCCGACGACGAGTACTTCGCCGACGGGATGACAGATGAAATTACCGCAAAACTGGCAACGATTCATGGCTTGGGAGTGATTTCGCGCACTAGTACCATGCTCTACAAGCATACGACCAAGAGTCTTCGAGAGATCGCCAAGGAGTTGGGAGTTGATTACGTCCTCGAGGGGACGCTACTCTGGGATAAGGGGCGCGATACCAGCCGTGTGCGAATACTCCCACAATTGATAAGGGTATCTGATGACACGCATCTATGGGCGGAAACGTACCAGCGGCCGCTGACCGACATCTTTGCCATGCAGTCAGATATTGCCACCCGGATTGCCGAGGCGATGAACATCACTCTGCTCGCGTCAGAGAACGCTGCCCTGCAGGCGATGCCAACGCAGAACCTTGAAGCGTATCGGGCATATCTGCGCGGGCTTGACTACTGGATGGGACGACCGGATCGAACGAGGAAGGTTGGTCAATTGGCGGTGCAAATGCTTCAGAAGGCGGTAGAACTTGATTCCACCTTCGCACTGGCTTATGCCCACCTCGCGTATATTCATGCCGAGATGTATTTGTATAGATTCGACCCTATCCAGGAGCATCTCGCTCAAGCCAAGGCTGCCGCAGACCGGTCACTTGAGCTCCAACCGGATCTCCCCTGGGCACGTGCCGCACTTGGCTACTACTACTATTGGTGTCTTCGGGACTACGACCGGGCCTTGGAGCAGATCACTATTGCCGAAGTCGGTCTGCCAAGCGATCCGAACGTTCTGGGGGCTAAGGGTTACATCTGGCGACGCCAAGGGAAGTTCCGGGCTGCAGTTGAACAATTGGAACGGGCGTTCCTTCTAAACCCACGAAATGCCGAACTTGCCGGAGAGGTCGCAAGCACGTACTCCCGCCTCCGAGAATATGCGTCAGCAGAGGAGTTCTACAACCGGTCTATCGCCCTTGCGCCGGACCAACTCAGTTCATATGGGATGAAGGCCTGGAACTATTTCTTTTGGCACGGTGACACCTGCTTGACCCGTGCGACACTGGCATCCTGCCCAATACAGGAAGATAATGACATGAGGGATAGCTGGTATTCGCTCTACATGTATGAACGAAATTATCCCGCCGCCCTAAACCAGCTCCCACAAATGCCTCCGGTGGCGAATCCTAATCAGCATAGTTTTGCCCCAAAAGCGCAACTGATGGCGATTACCTACGATCTCATGCGTGATTCGAACCATGCCCGCGCCTATTTCGATTCTGCACGCGTCATTCTGGAAAATGAACTCAAGGTGCGGCCGGACGATGATCGCGTTCATAGCTCGCTGGGCATTGTGTATGCAGGTTTGGGTCGCAAAGACGACGCAATCCGTGAAGGCAAGCTGGGCACTTCGCTTCGCCCCGTCTCCAGGGACGCCATTATTGGAGCTGATCGGGTGGAAGATATCTCAGTAATCTATATCATGGTAGGTGATTATGATGCTGCCCTGGATCAGATCGAGTACCTGCTTTCGATACCCTGCCAGCTCTCGGTTCCCTACCTTCGTCTTGACCCCCGGTACGATCCGTTGCGCAACCTGCCGCGCTATCAGAAGCTCTTGGAGAAGTATGGCACCTGACGACGACAGAACCCAAGCCGTGACCGTGCTCTCCAAAGGCACGGTCATTGGTCACTACCGGATCGTCGAGAAGATCGGCGCTGGTGACACGGGCGGGGTGTATTTACAGTGGACACGAAGCTGCATCATGAAGACGGAGCGGAAACTTGATTGCTACAGCTAATGTCGGCTGATGTTTTTGAGGGTTACTTGTCCGAAGTGGTCTGTTTGCTTCCCTTCTGTTGACACGTACAACCGCAATCGCATAAGTCGATCCGTACCTACAATTCTAAGACAATCCACTGCTCCCGGTTTCATCCATCGAGATCAAGAGCCTTTCCTCGCTGAATAGCCGCAGCCAGTCCGAGTCGTTTATAGTGCTATATTGGTTTCGCCACCACACCGAGGTTCGTTCGACCGTTCAGATTAATGGGTAAAGGGTTATCGAAGGTGATATGTCGGAGGTCTTCAGTCTCAGTCTCAGCAGGTTGTTTGTCAAGCCAGTGCGTATCCAAGAAATCCTCCTTTTGCCTCTTGAGGTCTACTGTCAGATAGCCGATTCCGAATGACATTATGTTTTGAAAAAAGTGCGAACCTTGCGATGGGTCAACCTGCATATCCTCAAACCCTGTTTCGATTATGCACTGCACCGCAGAAATCTGCGCCCACTTGACCGGAATCCCCAGCCACGGGTCTGCGCTCCCCCATCTTCCCGGACCAATGAGCAGGTATAGTCGCTTCTGCTCCTTCAGCCTCCGGTTCAGTTGCCCAATCTCTTCCGCAATTTTAGTCGTTTTGGCCCTGTCGAAGCTTTCTGGTCGCACGTAGATCACATCTCTAATCCCTTTGATCAGGCCGTTGCCGAGTGCTCGGTGGGAGATACAGATCGCTCTCCGCTCGTCAATTTGCTCGGTCTCCCTCTCCTGCAACTCTGAACCGAGAACAAGTGGGCGAATCTGCAAGAAGGCAAACTCATGCGGTTTGGCAGAGTCATCTGAGAGGTTTACGGCGAATTCAATCTCGACCGGGCAGGAAGAAGTAGCTCTGCCCACTTTCAAAAGGAATGACGTTATCTCGGCCAGGGGAAAGAGGCCTCCCTTGAGGACACCGGCCATGGTTACAACGCGAACGCCATCTCTCGATAGACCATCGTACACAGCGTCGTCAGCTGCGGAGTAGACCGAAGCCACCGGGCTCAGAGTTCCATCACTCTCAGCTACTTTCAAGTCAAGAGGCACTAGATCAAACGGTCTGCCTCGGAATACCGACGTCTGTTTTGAACGAGATAGATCGAGCGCAAGAAAACTCTTTTGGGAGTTTTCGACATATTCTTCTGGTGAAAAAGATTGAATCGGCTTTCGCGAATGGGCCGGGCAGAAGCGGAAGCAGCGGCCTCCATCAACAACCGTCTTGCCCATTCCAAGCGCTACGGAGACTATTCCGTCATCGGGGTCCATTCCGGGCAAGGTGTAGAAGTTCACGGATCGCGCAACGCCGGCGAAATGAGGATAAATGTAGGATCCGTGCCTGGTGCCGACAACCTGCTGAATGATAACTGCCATCCTCTCTTCTTCCAGCCGATTGGGAAGCGATTCCATGTAGGCCTTCGGGTCGGCGTGGTAAGTGGAGGCATAGACCATCTTGATAGCGTTGCAAAGCTCTTCGAGTCGAACTTCGGGGTCTTCATGGTTGTTGGGAATCATGTATGTCTTGTATATGCCGGCGAAAGGTTGATAAGAGGCGTCTTCAAGAAGACTCGATGAACGCACGGCAAGCGGGTATCTGACCCACTGCAGAAAGTTCCACAGGTTCTCCAAAATCTCTGCCGGAAGCGCTGCGTGCAGAAAGGCCCTGTTGATTTTGTCGTCGTCACTCTCCTTGAGTACATAGGAGAGAAGTCCCGAGGAATCCAGGAATCGATCAAATACCTCAGAGGCGAGAACCACCGTGGGAGGAACCATAATGCGTACGCCGGGAAAACGATTTTCTAACTGATATACCTTGATCAGTGAGTTTACGAAAGCCAGGCCGCGCCCTTTCCCTCCGAGTGAACCCTCGCCGATTCGCACGAATCCCGATCCCCCCTCAAAAGTGTGACTCGAGTATTTTGCCACGACACCGGAGACGGAACGCTCTCTGAAAGTCTTGAGAACGTGGAGAAGCTGTTGGCGAAGGCGGGTGGGATCGGCAAAGGGCTTCCTCACAATCGCCCGAATCGTGTCCGCGAGTTCGAACTCCGTTCTTGCGATGAACCATGCATAGAAGTCGTTCCGCGTTACGTTATACTGAATATACTCATCGGGCGTCGCTTGCAGCGCCCACTCCAGAGTGCGCAAGTCGGGTGCGCTTCCGATCACCGTACCGTCCGGCCGGCGGAGAACAAAATCTCCAAAGCCCAAATGCTGTTGCATGAACTCTCTCAGGCTCTGATGAAGAGTCGGCAGGCTCTTGTCGACAAACACCAAGCCAATCGATGCAGCTAATGGAGCGTTCTGCGAGTCCGATTGCATCAAAACAGGCAGGTCTGGTGAGTGCTTTTTCAACAACCGGGCAAACTCAAAACCGGCGGTTTGGTCTATTGCCCCGTTTCTCGGAAAGGCTGCATCGACGATCACGCCAAGCAGATTGTTCTTATACTGCTCATATAGTTGCAAGCTTTCCTCGTAGGTTCTCGCAAGAAGTACTTTGGGGCGAGCACGCATCCTCATAGTCCGTTGAGCTCGGCTTATACTTTCAGCCATCAAAGCGCGAGTCTGATTCATTATCTCAGTGTAAAGCATGGGGAGGTAGGAAGAGTAAAACTGGACCGAATCTTCCACAAGAATGATGCTCCTCACTCCAGCTGTCTTGGCATCGTGCAGGGCGTTAAATCGATCCTCAACATGCTTCGCGATCGCCAGAAACAGCCTCACATCTCCCATCCAAACGAAAACCATATCAATTCCGGTCAACTGCTCCAGGCTGGGGAGAACGCTCAGTTCACGGGCACTTGCGGCGAGCAAGACGACGGGGGCTTCGGATTCTATTTCGTGAATGGCTTCACCAAACTCCCTGACATTCATATTCCCCACACGCGCCATCGATATGACCAAGTCAAATGGCTCTGAGCGAAGTTTCTCCAGAGCCTCCTCCGCCGTGGAGACGCGTTCAATGGAAGGGGTAAACCGAAGATCGAGGTCCAGGTATTCTGAGAGAAGCATTTCGGAGAGCTTCCCATCCTCAATGATAGTGTAGTAATCGTAGAGGCTGCTCACTAAAAGGAGGTTCCTCACTTTTCGCGGCATTAAGGCATCATAGGAAACCTCGCTGTGCTCCGGAGATCCTATTAACTCATTAAGAATGCGATCCTGCATACACTCCTCGTGTCAAGGGTAAGAGAAAATCGACACTTCGCCCGCAGTCTACTATCACCTTTTTGCGGAACAGAGGACAAGAGATCGCAATGTGTCCATAAGCCTGGTTCTGGTGTAGTTCCTTAGCGTGAATCCGGATTTTAACTTGACTGTGGCGCATTCTATGGCAATAATACCAGTGAAGGCAGGCAAAGGTCAAGCACTCTATCTGTCTTAATGATAACAACTTAACTCGACACTTCCCATCGCCTTTTTAGAGGGATATATCGTTTCCGTTTGGATTCAGCAGTTCACTCTGCCTTTTCACCTCATCGCTAGTCAGAAAATACGCTTTTGTTTGTAAACTTGGAAAGAATTCTCGCGGATCCCTCTTGACAGACAATCTGAGGTGGGGTATAATGTTCCAGTAAATGGGTATTAACGTACCAAACGAATGGATTTCCAGTCAGGAATCATCACAGACCGCGGCCTCATCGGCTGTCCCAACACTTCGCATGATGCCGATGAAGCATGACACTTCAGCCGCTATCCAGCGGACAGTGTTCACAATCCTCATAGTCTTTTACGTCCGCTGCCTGTTGGATCCCAACTGGAAATCTGTGAGAGACCTAGAATCATCGGTCAAATCATTTCTTGAGGAGGTTTCAGTATGGCCGTTTTAGACACCAAGACCAAAGAATACGGCGAGAAGTTCATGGCGAATCTGGTCGCCAAGCATCCTGCGCAACCGGAATTCCACCAGGCAGTGAGAGAAGTCGTGGATTCTCTCGGTCCTTGTTTTCAGAGACACCCGGAATATCTCAAGGCGAGGATTCTTGAGCGAATGTCGGAGCCGGATAGGATTATCATGTTTCGTGTCGTCTGGCAAGACGACAACGGCGAGGTTCAAGTCAATCGTGGTTACCGGGTTGAATTCAGCAACGCGATCGGACCCTACAAAGGTGGACTGCGATTTCACGCAAGTGTCAACCTTGGTATTCTGAAGTTTCTGGGATTCGAGCAGATTCTCAAAAACAGTCTGACGACCCTGCCGATGGGTGGTGGCAAGGGAGGAAGTGATTTCGACCCCAAAGGGAAATCCGATTACGAAGTCATGAGATTCTGCCAGAGTTTCATGAACGAATTGTATCGACATATCGGCGCCAATATCGATGTTCCCGCCGGAGACATAGGAGTCGGCGGTCGGGAAATCGGCTATATGTTCGGTCAGTTCAAGAAGCTCACTCACTCGTTTGAAGGTGTTTTCACGGGGAAAGGTCTCAACTGGGGAGGGTCACTTATCCGTCCCGAAGCTACAGGTTATGGATGCGTCTACTTCGCGGAAGAGATGCTAAAGACGCGCAACCAAGCCATTGCCGGCAAGATCGTTGCTGTTTCCGGTTCGGGGAACGTATCCCAATACGCCATTGAGAAGATAAATCAACTCGGTGGGAAGGTTGTCACCGTCTCTGATTCCGACGGTACGGTTCACGACAAAAACGGAATCGACAAGGAGAGATGGCAATTCCTAATGGAATTGAAGAATATCAAACGTGGGCGTATCAAGGAGTATGCAACCCGATTCAATTGCGACTATTACGAAGGAAAACGCCCGTGGTTCGTGAAATGTGACATTGCCCTGCCCTGTGCAACCGAGAACGAAATAAACGGCGAGGACGCCAAGATGCTGGTTAAGAACGGCTGCGTTTGCGTGTCCGAGGGCGCCAATATGCCTACGACTCCTGAGGGTGTTGAGGTCTTTCTTCAGAACAAGGTGCTTTACGGTCTTGGAAAAGCAGCGAACGCCGGTGGTGTTGCAACTTCCGGGCTCGAGATGTCACAGAACAGCATGAGGCTGATGTGGCCCCGCGATGAAGTCGATGGCCGTTTGCATCAGATTATGAAGTCGATTCATGAGGCCTGCCGATCCACAGCCAAAGAGTATGGCGATCCTGACAACTACGTCCTGGGTGCCAACATCGCAGGTTTCATTAAGGTGGCAAACACCATGCTTGACCAGGGACTCGTGTAAGCCCTGACTTTCTGAGATTATGCCTTTTTACGGAGGAGAGTCGTAAGGCTTTCCTCCTCTGAGAACATCATTTCTTTTTTCGCTCGCAGAATTCGACACAGAAGTTTAGTTTGACGATACGGGCGATCGGCGGAGCATGGACGTGGATCAGAATCATCAGTTTTCGAGGGATCACGGCCTTGGGGGAAGGGTTCCTCTCGGTTTTCGTGAACTGCTTGATCAATTACTTTCTTACGCCAACCGCAACTATGGCACAGCTGAGTTTCTCCGCCAAGCTTGTACATCCCTTCTCCGGTTCTCAGGTTCTGACATGTTGGGCATTCGAATCGACGAAAACGGAAAAACAAGCAGATACCAGGCCTTCCTGAACGAGCAACCTTCGGATCAGACTGAAGCCTCAGTTTCACAACGTGCCGCCGTGCAATTCAAGACAGGTCCGAATGAAAGCGACCCGGTGCCCGAGCCGATTCTCCAGGCTATTCTGAAAGGAAGTTTCGCGGCCCCTGCCCAGTCGTTTACTAGAGGTAGGAGCTTCTGGACAGCGGATTCTGCACGGCCAATCATTCTCGAAGAATCGGTTGATGGAGCACCATCTCGCCAAACCGTGATCATCGGAGGTGATTACCCATCGCTTGCCACCGTCGTCATTCCTCTCGCGGAGCAGTCTTACGGAGTACTTTTTTTTGCCAGCCGTCGACGCGATTTCTTCTCAAAGGATGATATTCAGGTATATGAAGTTGTCGCCCAGACATTAGGGGTGGCGCTCAATCACCAGCAAACTCAGTGGGCGCTGGGAGAGAGAGTCAAGGAATTAACCTGTCTCTATGGGATTGACCGGGTGGCCGGCCGCCCAGGAATTCATCTCGAGACGTTTTTGAGTGAAATCGTGGAGCTCCTTCCTCCCGGTTGGCAATATCCCGAATTCACTTGCGCTCGCATCGTGCTTGATGGTCACCGTTTTCTTACCGATAGGTTTGTGGAAAGTCCACACAGGCAGTCGGCAGAAATCCTTGTGAATGGGAATATCAGGGGGGTAGTGGAAGTTTTCTACACTGAGAAAATGCAGGAGATAGACGAAGGCCCGTTCCTTAAAGAGGAGCGAAAGCTTATAAATGCGGTTGCCGAGACCATTGGCAGACAAGTTGCCCACCATGAGTCGCAATGGGCGCTCCGGGAAAGAGTAAAAGAGCTTACCTGCCTGTATGGCATCGCTCAAGTGGCCAGCCGCCCCGGAATAAGTCTTGATGAGTTTCTGAGAGAGGCGGTAGGACTCCTTCCTCCCGGATGGCAGTATCCGGAAATCACGGAGTCCCGCATTACCCTGGATGGGAGATCTTTCTCGACCGGCCGATTTGCCGATAGTCCTTACAAGCAAAGTGCGGATATCGATGTCGACGGCAAGAAGCGTGGGTTGGTCGAAGTGGTCTATTCTGAGCGAATGCCGGAGATCGACGAAGGCCCTTTCTTGAAAGAGGAGCGGAGTCTTATAGATGAAATCGCCCGTCAAGTTGGCCTCGTGGTGGAGCACTGGGAGACCGAACAGGAAACGAGGAGGCTTCAGGGGCAGCTTCTCCATACGGAACGGTTGGCGACGGTTGGGCAGCTTTCCGCCGGAGTAGCTCATGAATTGAACGAACCCCTCGCTGCGATCCTCGGTTTTGCTCAACTCGTCAAGGAAGCTCCCGGCCTCGCCAAGCAAACGAGTGATGATATTGACAAGATTGTCAATGCAGCGATGCATGCGCGGGAAATCATCCGAAAACTGATGACTTTCACCAGACAAATGCCGTCACAGAAGGCCAAATGTGACCTCAACCAACTCGTTAATGAGGGTCTCTATTTTCTCGAATCGAGGTGCGCGAAGGAGGGCATCACCATTGTCCGCCAGCTTGAGGAAACACTTCCCCAGATTATGGCCGACCCGTCTCAGCTTCACCAGGTATTGGTAAATCTGAGCGTGAATGCCATGCAGGCAATGCCGAACGGTGGGAAACTGACATTAACGACTCTCTCCGCAGTAGACAAAGTATGCTTAATCGTCGAAGATAACGGCGTTGGTATGGATGCTGAGGTGCAGAAGCAGCTTTTCATTCCTTTTTTCACGACGAAGGATGTCGGTCAAGGAACAGGTTTAGGGCTTCCCGTGGTTCATGGGATTGTCACGGCTCACGGGGGTACGATACAAGTGAGGAGCGAAGTGGGAAAGGGTTCCTCGTTCGAGATTTGCCTCCCCGTCGATAGCTCCTCGATTTCCGAAACCGGAAGATAATATGGTTGCCAACAGTCCGAAAGGACACCTTCTTGTAGTAGACGATTCGGCCGACACACGCGAGCTTCTTCAGCGGAAGCTTTCGGCTCAGGGATATCGAGTCTACTTAGCTGTGGATGTCTCTGAAGCCCTGAGAATCCTCAGTTCAGAGCGGATTGATCTTGTCATTACCGATCTCAAAATGCCCGGCGCTTCCGGGCTGGAACTGGTTCGATACGTCAGGGAAAACTTGAAAGAGACCGAAGTGATGATGTTGACCGGCTATCCCAGTGTTGAAGGAGCGGTGGAGGCAATAAAATCAGGTGCGGAAGAGTATCTCTGCAAGCCGTTTACTTCCGAGGAGCTTACTGCTGCGGTTAGTCGCATCATGGAGAAACCCGCTCTGCGTAAAGCCGGCAGCAGTCTTGTTTCAAAGCGAGGATCGAATCCTCTCGGAATGGTCGGCGACTCGGAAGTCATGCAGAAGTTGTACAAGACCATTGCTAAGGCTGCTTCCGCTACAAGCCCCATAATGATCATAGGTGAAAACGGTACAGGCAAAGAACTCGTTGCGAGAGCAGTTCATTATGCCAGTACAAGAGCGGAAGCCCCGTTCGTTACCATCAATTGCGTGGGTAGTCCGGAGGAGCTTTTGGAGAGACAGTTCTTCGGACACATTAAGGAGAAACCAGACGGTCAAAGGGAACTGCAGGCAGGTCTGCTTCATTTCGTTGATCGCGGGACACTATATCTGAAAGAGATATCGGAACTCCCACTGACCATTCAAACAAAGCTTTCCAAGGTTCTTGAAGAGAAGAAATTCAAGGCAGTTGGCTCGGACGAAGCCTTTGTGGCAGATTTCCTGGTCATCGCCGACACAAACAGAGACCTGCAGCCGTTAGTCGACGAAGGCCTGTTTCACGAGGGTCTCTTTAGCCGTCTCAGCAGTGGCATGATTCACGTTCCTGCTTTGAGAGATCGGGGCAACGATGCCTTGATTCTCGCCCGCTATTTTCTGACAAAGTTTGCGAAGGAACTGGACAAGCCCGTTCCGAGACTGTCAGACCGGGCTGCGGGGATATTGAGAGCCTATCGCTGGCCCGGAAATGTTGCGGAGCTTCATACCCTGATTCAGCAGTTGGTTGCCGGAACGGAGAACGAGGTCATTGATGCCCCGGACCTTCTTCTTACCATCCGTCAGGGTTCATTAAGCTCTTCCGATCTCAATCGGACTCTCGCCGAACTGGAAGTCGAGCATATTCGCAATGTTATCGCCAGTGTCGGAGGCAACAAATCGCGGGCCGCAGAGATTCTGGGTATCAATCGCAAGACACTGAGAGAAAAGCTGAGGGGGAAGAGTTGAAGATCTGGTCGCTGACATCTATTCGCAGATGAACTTCAGAAAAACCCGGACATTTCGGGATGTAAGAGTCTACGGGGATGGCGATCCCGGGGGCAAAGGCGCAGGACTGGTGAGAATCAACGACTGCGACTTACCGGGAGCAGACAAGCTTCTCACTCATGTTCTCGCCACTGATTTCTATGACCGATACATTGAACGCGGCCGAATCCTTGGCAAAGAGGAACTCTCTCTCATCACTTCCATCTTGGAGGAAATAGGAGATATCCCGATAGGCGTTCGATCGTCGGCCACGAACGAGTCCGGAATGGCGAACCGGAAAACATGGGCGATACATGCCGGGGAAAACATGTCCTTCATGCTACCGAACAATCACCCTGATCCCGGAATTCGTTTGAACCAGCTAATAAGCGCCATCAAACATGTCTATGATCACTTCATCGGGAAGCAGGGGGCCGAGGAACAAGAGAAAATGGCCATCGTCATCAACCCTATACCCGGCCTCCTCGATGACACTTTGGCCGGACCCTTTTATTACCCTTACATCTCAGGAGTCGCTAACTCATTCTTTCCGCACGCGTTGAAGACGCAGAACCCCAATGAAGGTTTTGCCAGAATCGCCTTTGGGCACGGGTACGCCACTGTTCTGGACGATTTCCCGGTCATCTCGATGGCTACCATCTGCAATCCCCTTCCTCTTAAGTATTTGCAGACTGGGGGCGGTCAGCAGTTTTTCTACGCTCTGGATATGACCAGAAACAGAGAGCTTGCCGGCGAAGAACTGGAGACGATGAAAAGACTGCACGTGCGGCTTGCCAACTTTCATAAAATCAAGCTTCTTGGGCTTCGGAACCAAATCATCACCATTGAAGAACTGGTGCAGAACAATCACTTCGGTTTCAAGTCGGGCCTGGAGAAGATCATGGAGACAATCTCGGCGAAAATAGCTTCACATTTCCAAATCGAGTTTGTTTTCAACATCGATTTCCAGAAGAAGCTTTATGGCCCGGGTGTTTTTCACGTTGTACAGCTTACCCTGCTTCCGCAGATGACCTATGAAACCGTTAAGATACCCGATCAGGCTGATCACACTTACCTAGCTATCAATAGCCTTCAGGGACATGGCATAAAACGTGGCGTCAAATATGCCCTGGTAGTTTCTCCTTTTCTGTATTCCAAGGATCAACATGACGACGTGCGAAGAAGAATATCCGAATTCAACAATCGGATGCGCGCCGGCAAGGAAAAATACATGGCAGTCATTCCGGGTAGACTTGGCAGCAAGAACAGAGAGTGGGGTATCACTGTCGACTACCAGGATGTCGATCAGGCAGTCGCCATTTTCGAATACGGGGTAGACACTGCCGGCAGGGCGGAACCTCTGCCGGAAGAGGACAGCTTCACCGGGGGTGCTTACGGCAGCCACTTTCTCTACATGATCCAGGGCGGCTATGATGAAGATCAGAAGAGATTTAAGGCGAGAATGTATGGCACTCAGGGAACGCATTTCCTTACCAATATCATGAGCAATAATATCTTTTACGGTTATATCTCACCAACACAGGACAAACTCGATACCTGGTTCTTTTCGCCTCCGGAGAGGAATGAAGCTCTCTTCGCGTTGTCTTTTCCAAAGCCCGTGACGATCTACGCCGATTCTCTCAATCAGCGTTGTGTAGTCATCTCTGAGAAAGAGTAAACGCCATGCAAGGTTCTGGGGGATCTCTCAGAAATCCCCAACGCTCCCAAAGGGAATTCGCTTTTGTTCCCCGCATTATCAATCCCATCAAGATCAAAGAGGTGATTCTCTTTGCCGCCGACGATTCCATTCGCAAATCGCAGATAGTCGTTCAAAGCGAAATGCCCTGGGTGAAACTACAGGTTCTGCACGATCCTCGGGCGGTGTCAGAATTTCGATCTGATAGCGCCACGGCCTTTATTCTGGACGATGTGGCATTGAATCTTATAGATGTTGAGAAAGTACGCCGCAACAACCATGAAGCCGTAATCGTCCTGCTTTCATTTGTCAGACTCATTCAGTGTTCGCCCCCTGCTATCGCTCAGGGGGAGTTTCCTTATACCGCTAAAGCGGATCTCGTCTTTGCCGTGAATCGAACTGACTTCCATCCGGATAGAATTATTACTTCAGTCGTGAGATCCGCCGAGGATTACCTGAACATCGAGCGGAGTTCAGGAGTCAAGCGCTTCATTCTTCTGATCGTGGATGACGAGCCGAGCTGGCCCTCCCAGTTTCTTCCGATCCTCTACCAGATCATCGGCCAGCGAGCGGGCGTAAAGATTACACGAACCTATGAAGAGACACTGAAGTTTATGTTTGCTGCGGAGAATGAGAACGAGATCAAAGAGAACTGTCGTGATTTCGGCCATGGGGATCAAGTAGTTTGCCTCATCACCGATGTTCTTTTTCCGAAAGGCGGGAATATCACGAGCGAGGCGGGACGAGACCTGATCAGGTTGGTGAAGAAGTGCTACGTACGTATTCCCATCATCATAGCGTCGAAAGCCAAGGAGGCCACCGAACTCAGAGATGCCGGGTTTGTACTTCCGAAGGGAGATCCGGGAAGCCTGGAAACACTGAAGAGTTATATTCGCGACCTCACCGGTATTGGGGACTTCGTAATACATGATGAAAAGGGAAGGGAACTGCATCGGCTGAAAGATATTCGGCAGATGTATGCGTTGCTGCAACATGCTGACAGTGACGATCCTGAAGCGGAGAGACTGCGGCTGCTTCTGGATGCTTACGGCGAAAAAGATATGTTCTCGACCTGGTTCTACATGCACAGCCACAACGAACTCGGGGACAGGCTAAGGCCGCAGAGACTCAGAGGGAAAAAGATGGTCAGCGTTCTGAAGAGCTCTTTAAGACGAGAAATCTTGCGTATGAACTTCACCCCTCTCATCGTTGATGGGGTCAAAGTCTATAATCTGCAGGACCTCCTGAATGCTTTGAAAGCCACGACTCCGGAAAAGATCGAGTATCTATCGCATGACGACATTATTTCCTCCTGGCTCGATCGGGCAGGTTATTCTGAATTGGCTGAAGAGCTGCGTCCAATACATGGAGAAGGGCCGGAATTGAAAGAAACGCTAACCAATGTCGTCGGTGAATGGGTGGCGATTTACAGGAAACGGATCGGAGGAGGCGATACGCCTTTCAAGCTCTTTTGAGAATCACACCTTGACTGGTCCGTCCATCCACTCTTATGGAAAGCGGTGATGGCAGTCTAACATGTCTTATGAATTCCGTCTCGTCAATAATAGGCTGCCTTTCGAGCCACTCCCAATCAACACTGTAGTTTCCGGTGTGACTGACTGAGAAATAGAGAACCCTGAGACTGGTGACATTATGGAAGAAATGAGTTCCCTGACTGAGAATGAAATCAATCCCGGGCGAGGTTGTCTCGACAATTGCTCTTGCTCCTGAAATCTGGCCGAAATTCACCGGTATCCCTGCGGACGGATCGGAGCTTCCCCATCGTCCGATTCCGATGAGCACGTATTGTGCCTTGTCATTCACCAGCTTTCTATTGATGGTCTCAAGTTCAAGTCCGATTCTGTGTGAGTGCTTTGCCTCGAACGTCTTTGGTTTCACGTGCACGACGTCGCAGATTGACAATATGCCATTGCCGAGCGCCGATTTTGTGGCCACGAGAACATCCCGTCTGCTAAGCTCTTCGATACGCACTTCTACCGGCGAGTATGAAGCGACCATTGGCCTGACCTGAAGAAAACCGAACCGGATCGGGAAAACACTCGGATGACTTAGAGTGACGGCGAATTCTATATCAACCATAGTCCCCAGCGACTCCCCGCAGCATTTCAGAAGCTCCTTGAGCAATTCGGGTAAAGGCGCAAGGTTTGCCTTCAGGATCGGGGCAAAGTCCAGAATCCTCGGTCCCGAATCGCCGATTCCAATGACAATCTTCTCATCTTCTGCCTTATAAGTAGAAGCAATGGAAGAAAGTGTTCCATCCTGCTCGGCGTCGGCGAGCGGGTGCTTCTCGAGATGCTCGATTTCGCCGGTGACCCGGTTTTCCTCCGCAACCCTCATGTCGATCGCCCAGAAATACTTCTGGGTCATTTTCAGTAGATCACGAGAAGCGCCATATGGGGGATTTGCCTGAGGATATGCCGGAGAGAAATGCCAAGCGATGCCGTCCTCCACGATGGCTTTTCCTAAACCGAGAGCCAGTGCCACCACACCATCGTCAGGACGTGCCAGGCCTAATGGGTAGAAATTGAATGAGCGCGCCACCCCTGATATATCGGGATAGAATCGAGCATTGTGACAAGCTCCGACCACTTCCTGAATGATCACCGCCATCTTTTCATCTCCGAGGGAATGTCCCGATGCTCTCAAGTAGTCCTGCGCTTTCTTCAGGAACGCGGAAGCATAGACGTACTTGACCGCGCTTGTCAACGCCCACAGGCGTGCCTCCAAGTCTGACTGATTATTCGGAATCATCTTGGTGGCATAGACGCCGGCGAAGGGTTCGCGCATCGCGTCTTCCAGAAGACTGGAGGATCGAATTGCCAGAGGAGTCTGAATCTTTGCCACGAAGGCACGCAGGTCAGCCACAAGTTGAGCCGGAAGTTGCGCCTCTTGAAAAACATCAATAACTTGTTCATCAGAGAATGTGGAAGAAGTCACGGCAAATAGATCATTCAACTCCAGGAAAATATCGAAGAATTCAGTCGCTATCACTGTGAGAAACGGAATCCCGATTTGGATGGCAGGCTTAAACGAAGGAGCGATTTGAATCTCAAGCAACTCTTTAATGTTCGCCAGGCCGCCGGCTTTCGCGCCCAGTGATCCCAAACCTATGCAGGTAAACCGATCCCGATAAGAAAAAGTCTCTCGGTTGAAACGAGTGACAGCATCAGGCAACCGGCATTTGTCGTCGGGCCTCATTTACTCTCGCTCGCTCCAATTAGCTCTTCTTATGATATGTCCTAGTCTCCCTATTGCCCATTCTGTTCAGTCCCAACTCTCCCACATGCGCGAACACTTGGTGTGGTGACCGATGGCTGACTTACTCCCAAGCTCGGGCTGACATGTCTTGTTACATCCTGGTTTTCAAACCACGGCGCAGCGAAGCAAAAGCAACCACGGACAATATCGAACGATTCTGTGAGAAAGGGCAAAGATCTTTTCTTTGAGCACAGATGCGATCAAACCTCCGCCCCATTTCATATATGTCGGGGAAACGATAACAGAATGGATTTGCAGCATCAAACACTTCGTCTCATCAAATTCGATATCCGTCCTTAGATGAAACTCACGCTTAGAAGTTACAGAAGTCGCATGACCAGTGCAACCTGATCGGCCAGACCAGTTGGGGAGAAAGTGGCTTGTGTCATCTCTGTGCCCTCCTTATTCCAAAATACTTCAAACCAGGTCAAGAGAAACTAAGATACCTTAAAGCCAAAAATCAATACCCCAGAATTGGTTAGAACACAATGTCATACGGGACAAAAGGTTGCAGGAACTGGGGAGTATGAGTCCGGGGGTCTAGTCTTTTGCCGATCAAGGTCGTGGCATCTATCCAAGAACTCAATCCCAGGCCTGTAGACATTCTTCTTTAGAAAATCAGGTTTAGCGGAGAGCGAAAAGGCTGTAGTGATTTAATTGGCAACATGTTACGCCGTTAGAAAATATTATGCGGAGAGGCAGGGATTCGAACCCTGGAACCCCTTACGGGGTTAACGGTTTTCGAGACCGCCGCTTTCGACCACTCAGCCACCTCTCCGGCATCGTCAATAGGTTGCTGGAGACCAGATGGGCCGCCAACAACAGGCCTTATATACAACTCCAGATTCGGCTTGCCAAGCGGAATCTCGCGGACGGATAGGAGGTGCTGTGCCCTTCAGGGTTGGACTTCAGCGCGTTCCGCTGTGACTACAAATGAATATCATTATCATCCGTCGGCTTGAAAATCTCCGCCGCCAGTCGTTCAATTTCCTCCTCTTTTGGCTTGAGGAAGAGAAATGCCGCCGGACAGATCACGGAAATCAGCACGTAGGTGTCGAGATCGTTGGTGAGGAAGAAGCAGACCATCCCATAGATCGCCGGCATGGCGCACAGCGCGAATATCGGCGCGTATGCCGCCGCAAGCTGTCTGGCGAAGGAAGCCGGATGAAAGCTGTAGCGCGTTTGCAGCGCCGCCGCATTGATAATACGACATTTCAGCATATAAGCTGCGAAAGCATCGGCAAGCGCTACTGCGATAAAGGCGTATCCGACGACCCGGGCGTCGTTTTCTGCGAGCAGTGGTTGCGACAGGAAATGGAAATTCTTGTGCAGAATCAGCACGACTGCCAGCAGTCCGGCCGGCACGCCGAGACAAATCTGTACTCCCAGTCGCGCTACAGCGACCCGCACCTCTATGACATTGACCTGAATCACTTCCGCTTCTCCCGGATCGATTCAAAAAATGCCGCAATCAACGCCGCGCATTCAAATTCACGTACGCCACTGACGACTTCCACGCGATGGTTAAGTCGCGGATCCTGCACAATATTGAACAACGACCCACAGGCGCCAGCTTTGGGATCCTTGGCGCCAAGCACTAAACGAGGAAGGCGCGCCAACACGATGGCGCCCGCGCACATGCAACAGGGCTCGACCGTGACGTAGAGCGTAGCCTTGTCAAGGTAGCGGCTCTGCACCTGATTACAGGCGGCAGTGATGGCGATCATTTCTGCATGCGCCGTCGGATCCTGAAGAGTCTTGTTGGAATTGCTGCCGCGCCCGATCACCTTGTTATCTAACACAACGACGGCGCCAATCGGAATTTCCTCGCGCGATTCCGCAATTTCGGCTTCCTTCAAGGCAAGCACCATAAAGTGCTCGTCGATCTGTGCGGGAGTGATTTCAGGGTTGAAGAGCAAGAGCAATCTCTACTTGTGATATGTGCCGGAAGCGCCACTCCAAAGGGGAGTGTTAAAAAAACCACGATTCTTTGGGCGTCGTCAGGAATCCTGAGGTTGTCTCATAAGTTCCTTTCCCTCACCCCTACACCCCTCTCCCAGTGGGAGAGGGGAAGGGGGTGAGGGTGTAAGGCGTTGCAATGCCACGATCTCGCTCAACATTCTCAACCATCGCGATCGCTGTTCACAACTGTACTCCAACTTGTGGGACAACCTCTCCTTTCCTGACGACCTTAACTAGCTCGCTTATCCGGCAGGAAAGGATTCCTGCCGGCGCGTTCAAAGTAGAGGGGCTATCGGCAAAAGGCAAGACAATTGGCGTGGCCGTCTTACAGGGAAATAGTCAATTTGTAGAACTTCGTATTATACGCATAAATAAGTTGATTTTCATCGCCGCCATAACGGGCGTAATCGAAGCGCACATCGAGATTGGCGAGCAGCCAACGAAGCCGGGTTTGTGAGGGGTGTACGCGCTCGATGATCCTCGTGTACTTGATCAAACCATTGAGACTGAAGCCGAATCCGAGTGTATTGATGTCGGTGTCACTACCTCCCAGTCGATCATCCTTGAGATTGCCGACACGACCGTAAACCATTTCGAAAATCCCCAGCTCGACTCCTCTTTTCTGAATCTTGTCGCCGTCAAATCGCTCCTTCTCAATCTCCCCAGCCAGAATCACCGACACAAGTGCCAGATCATTTTTCGTGTAGCTGGCATGAAGCGACAGACTCTTGCGAGAGACACCAGAGAGCGGAATGTCGGATTCGGACACGGGGTCATTTCCGCTCGCCGTCTCGCTACCGGTTCCCCTATTGGCGATGACATAAGTACATCTTGGCGTTATTTCCACTGCTGGTGGGGGCTCCAGCGCCTTCTGCGGGTGTTTCAAATGCCAGACTCGCCACAATGGCAATTCCACCGTGATGCCAACGTCCCTGCCGTTTGCCACGAAACTAGAGCTATAACCAGGGCCCTCAGGATACCAGGACTCAGTGACGTCCTCGGTTACTCGCTTGTAGGTGAAGCCGATTCCGACGCGGATCAGGTAGTCAGCGCCTATTGCAACAGTATAACAATCTGCGCGGTCGCGTGCGCGCGACACTATCGCCCCTGTACCGAAGTCCAGTTCCAAACGAGAGTAAGCAAATGCGAGACTGACATTCAACAGAGGATCTTTCCCCCAGTGAAGCCGTTGCGATGACATTCCAGCGCTGAGAGTGTACGATTTCAGGCGTTCATCGGGAGTCAAGGTCGGTATCCATTTCGTGCTTTGCGGCCAGGCGACGGCAATCGTTCTGCCGAGATGAAACAGCCCGACGCCTCCGGGATTGTACAACCCCGATTCCTCGTTCACCAAGTCGATCGCACACGCGCCCATACCGTTCGCGCGCGCCGAATTGACTAGATTCAGAAATCGTCCAGCATATGTACCCACCTTTTGTTGACACTGTGCCTGTGGTGACCAGAAGGGCAGGATCATAGCCGCTGCGAGCAACGGCCTTGCCCAGAGTCTAAATCCATTCGGCCGTTGATTTGTCGTGAAAATGCTTAAAAGTCGTGCGAAACGCGCCACAAACGATCCCTTCAAGGCTTAAGATCGATGCTAACAAGATAGCAAAAGATAGACTACTCTGTCAAGAGATTTTCGCAATTGGAGAGAGCCTTTGCTCTGGGCGATTTAGAGGATTCGGAGGTAAACAGCTAGTGCTTCCCTGCGATGATTCCGTTTATATTGAGACTCGTGGGGGAACGTTGCACGCGCCCGTAGGCACAGCGCGCTGTGCCCTCACGAAATGATCTCCCAACGCCCCCACCCTCTGGATTCCCGCTTTCGGGACTGTTGAAAAAGTCCTTTTGATGGATGTATGAGGAAGATTGATTTGGGTCATGCAGACAAAGAAAGATAACAGACAGCAACGGATGGTGCTCCTGCCGCCGCTTGAGGAGTACGTACCGTCGG
>Ga0209777_10000408_pt1 | contig 72787 bp, 65 predicted proteins | sample FrelakmetHBP12HB_FD_187147 | JGI IMG/M metagenome (GOLD analysis project Ga0209777, IMG submission 187147) | Freshwater lake sediment microbial communities from the University of Notre Dame, USA, for methane emissions studies -HBP12 HB (SPAdes)... | ecosystem: Environmental > Aquatic >...
ATGCATTCCCCGCATTTACCCGTAGCATAAAAAAGACAATTCGCCAGGTGGTCTTCATAGAGTTTTATGGATGGTTTTAGTTTAATGCTGGCAGTCACACTTCCGCAGCGCATGGCCAACCCTTTGGAAGTGATAAAACCTTCGTTGAGGCTGAAGGTGCCCAACCCGGCAGCATAAGCGATATGCCTTTGTGACCAGTTGGAAGTAAAGCCATCGGAGACTTGCAAGATTTTAAAATAAGGCGATATTTCCGGAGCAAGAGCATGAACTCCCATTGCTTCTAAAAGCGATACCAAATATGTGGACAACCCAGTGATAAAGTCCTGCCCTTTCCAGCGTGTATGATTCCAACGCAGAGAAGGCCCTTCTTTTTCTCTGGCATTAACGCGCAGTGTTTCGCGGTTAATGGGTAATACAAAAGAAATAACACTTACATTCTCCAGTTGAGGTGCTTCATCCTTTAATGTCTCGGTTAGGTGTAAAGTGAGCATTTCCTTTGGACTAAGGTGATGTTCATGCACCACTTTTTTATACTTGGCAAACAAAGGGTCATTGCTATCGGCAAAGCCGACCAGTGGTTGGTCAAAGATTGGCTCGCCTCCAAATGATTCCAATCGATTCAAAGGGCTCGTCTTGACGAAATTTCTGATGGCCTTTTCGATGAAGCGTTCGGGGTTTTTATCAAACCGCCCTTTCGTTCGTTTATCCACTGTAAAAGTTGTCATTGACACAGCATTCTCCTTTAATATCCTCATCATAATCAATTAAGTTTATTCGCCAAAATCTAATTATCAGCACCTCATTATTTATTCAACATTTTTATAGTTAAACCCTCTCCGGCAGGAGCCAAGAGATTTCAAGTCGCGGGATTGATTTTAAAACGGGGTAAATTGGTTTGACATATTCTCTTTTCGTTATTAGACTAAAAAAGTATTATAAATTGAACCATATTTTGTAAAACCTGTGATCTAGTCGGGACAAAGCTTTTTCAATTTGAAAACTATGTCTATAGATATATTGGAGGAGGCATCAAGCAATGGCGTTAAAAACTGCTGAACAATATGAAGAAAGCCTGCGCAAAATGAATTATAAAGTCTATCTACTGGGCAAATTGATAAAAAATCCGGTGGATAATCCGATAATCAGACCATCCATGAATTCCGTAAAAATGACTTACGCGCTGGCTCAAGATCCTCAGCATGAAGACCTGATGACGGCGAAGTCCCATCTGACCGGGGAAAAAATTAACCGCTTCTGCCACCTGCACCAAAGCACTGAAGACCTGGTTAAAAAAGTGAAAATGCAGCGCCTGCTGGGGCAGAAAACTGCGTCTTGTTTTCAACGATGCGTCGGAATGGATGCCATCAATGCCGTGGACAGCGTCACATTCGAAATGGATGAAAAACTCGGCACTAAATATCATGAGCGTTTTATCAAGTTTCTAAAAATGATTCAGGAGCAAGATCTGACTGTGGACGGCGCCATGACCGATCCTAAAGGCGACCGCGGCCTGCCTCCCGGCAAACAAGCCGATCCCGATCTCTACACTCATGTAGTGGAAAAAAGAAAGGATGGCATTGTAGTGCGGGGAGCCAAAGCGCACCAGACAGGAGCCATCAATTCGCACTGGATTCTGGTGATGCCGACTATCGCCATGACGAAAGAAGATGCCGATTATGCCCTTTCTTTTGTCGCGCCTGCCGACGCGAAAGGCATATCCTATATTTATGGCCGGCAATCCTGCGACACGCGGAAACTCGAAGGCAGTGAAATCGATGTGGGCAACCGACAGTTCGGCGGCCACGAGGCTCTCATGGTTTTTGACGATTTATTTGTTCCCTGGGAAAATGTTTTGATGTGCGGGGAATATGAATTCAGCGGCGCTCTGGTGGAAAGATTTGCCGGGTATCACCGCCAGAGTTATGGAGGCTGCAAAGTCGGCGTTGGCGACGTGCTCATCGGCGCGGCTGCTCTGGCCGCCGATTACAACGGAGCATCCAAAGCATCCCACGTCAAAGATAAACTGATTGAAATGACGCATCTGAACGAAACGCTATACTCCTGCGGCATTGCCTGCTCCTCTCAGGGACATAAAACCGCTTCCGGCACCTATCTTATTGACTTGTTGCTGGCCAACGTCTGCAAGCAGAACGTCACCAGATTCCCTTATGAAATTGCCAGACTGGCCGAAGATATTGCCGGTGGATTAATGGTAACGATGGCCTCGGAAAAAGATTTGCGTCACCCGGAAATAGGCAAAGTAGTCGAAAAATATTTTAAAGGAATCGCCTCGGTGCCCACAGAGAATCGCTGTCGTGTTTTGAGGCTGGTGGAAAATATTACTTTAGGCACGGCCGCGGTCGGCTATCGCACGGAATCCATGCATGGCGCCGGTTCGCCACAGGCTCAGCGAATTATGATTTCGCGCCAGGGAAATCTGGAACAAAAAAAGAGACTGGCTAAAGAAATTGCCGGAATCAAAGACTGAATTAATTGTTCTGTCCCCAGAATTCAAAAGTCAAGAATGATTGATAAATAATAATATTACTCCGGCAACAAAATATATAAAAGGTGTCATTCCCGCGCAGGCGGGAATCCAGTAATAACAAGAAGTTTAATTCATGGTAATATAAAATTTCCCATCATTATTTAAATATTTAATTGCCGGAGTAATAATAAAAAAGTCGGCGGGAATTGAACCCATGATATTTCTCTTGACAAGCGTAACCTTATCGGTTACAGTATAACAAATGATAAAATCTTTTATCCATAAAGGTCTGCAAGATTTTTTTTACGATGGAACCATTAAAGGTATACAGGCCAAGCATGCTTCAAAATTAGGAGCGATATTGGATAGGCTTGATGCTGCAAATGAAATCAAGGATATGAACTACCCCGGCTCCGGCCTTCATTTGCTACTTCCTAAAAAGAAGGGGCGCTGGGCAATAAAGGTCTCCGGCAACTGGCGATTGACATTTGAATTTAAGGATGGAGACGCACTTAATATAAACATCGAAGATTATCATTGAAGAGGATTATTTATGAGAACACGAAAAAGACCGCCATCTCATCCGGGAATGATTCTTAAGCTTCATTACTTGGAACCTTCAGGAATTAAAGTTACAGCCCTTGCGAAAGAGTTGAGACTGTCGAGAAAGACGGTATCTAAAATATTGAATGAACGATGTGCTGTAACAACGGATGTTGCCTTGCGGTTGTCCAGAGCGTTTGATACTACTCCTGAATTATGGTTGAACCTTCAGAGAAATTACGATCTCTGGCATACGGCAAATGAGACGACTGATTGGCGGGCAATTAGAACCATATTGAAAATTGCACATGTAAGCGCATAAAGATATAAATAAAAGGTAAATTGCTATGAAAATAGTCATCACTATCGTCATCGCGTTTATGGTTTTATTTTATTTATAACTTCTGACTCTAAAGGCAATGTTTCATAGGGCACGCTAAGGCTGTCCTTCATCCAATTTTCTATATGAATAACTTCGACCAATTTTCAAACACTCTTAGTTTAGTGATTGGAGTAAATGGCAAAGTAGTCGAGAAGTATTTTAAAGGAATCGCCTCGGTATCCACGGAGAATCGCTGTCGTATTTTGAGATTGGTGGAGAATATTACTTTAGGCACGGCCGCGGTCGGCTATCGCACGGAATCCATGCAAGGCGCCGGTTCACCACAGGCTCAGCGAATTATGATTTCGCGACAGGGCAATCTGGAACAGAAAAAGAAACTGGCTAAAGAAATCGCTGGGATTAAAGACTGAATTAAGTGTTATGTACCAGAATTATCTGTGACATGGTGCTAAGGTGTTAACGTAGAAAGGTAATAAAGAAAAGTAAACGAGATGTTTGTGTATCCCCTATGGCAATAATTGGAAAAAAGAAAAGAACTCTTCGCGAACGAACGAAAGAAGTTGATCAAAAACTTGCCTTAAGCGAAGGAAGAAGAAGAGATCTAAACCAAAAGTATAGAGGTCCTGACCCGAGAACAACAGAGTATTTCGGAAACCTATCATCGCGTACATCTGCGCAAAATGGTGGAATAATTTCAACACACTATCAAATAACTCCTGTATTAAATGGGCATTATAAAGTGACCATCGATCTCTCAAAATGGTTGCCTCAATATGGGTTATTGTCTTTCACTCGGGAGTTTCAACGAATTGGCTCCGAAGATAAACATTTTCGTGATCTCTGTTCGCTCAACGGCACTTTGTTACAATATACATCAGAATCTCTTTTTCCTGATAAATATGATCCACGTAAGAAAAAGGTTATGATCGTATTGGGGAATCCGGCAACTCATAGTGTGGCCGGTGGTATGTTTTTTTATTCCAGAAGCGATGGTAACAGGCATCAGTTTTGGGGAAAATTGGAGGAAGCTGGTCTAATAACGAAAATAATAGATGATACTCTAGAAGAAGAGGCAAAAGTACGAAAGAAACTCATTTTGGATGGTGAAACATCTCAGAAATATCTTTTAGGCCTTACAACGTTTTATTCTTTTCCGACACCAGTTAGTGGTGATTATAAGGATGTCAAAGGGGTTGAAGCACTATTTCGTCCGGTAATTAGCAGAGTTCAACGGATGGAATTAGACCGACTACTGTCGTATGAATTTTCACAAGACACGCTTTTTGTATTCACGCAAAAATCCTCTTATTGCTATGCAAGCTCTTCTCTATGCAGAAAGAGATTAATTTATTGGCCATTGAAAGGAGCTGGTAGCAGCGGTATGGATCTTGTTGATTTATTGAATTTAAAAAATAATTCAATTTAGAATTTTTAAAATGAATAAAAATGATTTGGAATATTTACTACCACTTGTATGAAAATATGTAAATATTGCGGTCTTCCATTTGATGATGATAAGATTCAAGAAACCAATCCAGTTCAGAAAATAGGAGAACTATTCTATAGTTCCAGGAATCAAATGGATGGCGAAGAAATCTGTCCTCAATGCAAAGAAAAATTGGGCATATTGAATATATTAGGATTTGATAATTAGAGGAGAAACCGGATTATAATTCGAGGATAAAGGGGACACAACACTTAATTATCTTGAACACAAAGGGATCACCCATTATTTTGAACGGTTTAACTTGAACTAAAAAAAATAATGAAACTTATAGGCATAAAATACTGCGGCGGTTGCAACCCGCATATCGATAGGGCAAAACTGGCGCTGGAGATAGAAAAACTACTGCCGCCGGAATATAGTTTGACCACGAATCTATCCTCAAATATGTGGAATATAGGTATTCTGATTTGCGGCTGCCCAACGGCTTGCGTGGATAAACCCGAAGTGAGAGAACTTGCCCGAAAGTGGATTGTTATAGCCGGTAATTCTGTTGATTTGGACAATATGCCGGAAGAAGAATTAGCTGCTATTGTCGTTCAAAAACTAAAAAAGTTAAAAGAATAACACCCCTCCATTGAAATTTTCCCCCTGCTTATAACAAGTTGCACGGGGAATGCGCTCCCTACAGAATTCAATGCGACTCCATATATAAAGCATAAGAAAAAGGGCTGATCCACTGGGATCAGCCCTTTTTCTTATGCTTTTTCCGCCCGGGAAACCTATTCTTTAAGCGCTCCGGTAAAATTATCCGGCACAGCTTTAATTGCTGCCGACTCATTACTCATGATGCATTCTATCCTTCCGAAATACTTGGGATACTCGGAACCAATAAAAAACTGGGATGACAGCACTCTGCCGCTGTAATAGGCAGCTTCATTGTTCTCCGAAATTATTTTCTGCCTCTCTTCGCTCTTGGCATCTCCGAAAATAGCTTTCATCTTGGGTATGGTAATTGTCAGGCTCCACAGGTGCAGCCAGGAGAGCACGAGCGGGAAGAAGGCTTGCTGCAGCGGTGTGGCATTTAACACTAGAGCCATATACTTGCCATCCTTCATTTGAGTTTGCATCATGTTAATTACTTCTTCGAGTTTTTCGAAGCCGCGTTTGACCGGAGCAATGTATTTATCATCAACAATGCCTTTTGCTTTTTCAATGGTCTGGTTGATAAGTTTTTTCAGGATGGAGTAATTATACATTCCCGGATTCATGAGAATCTTGCGCATTTGCAGATCAAGCGACTGGATAGCGTTTGTGCCTTCATAGATAGAGAAAACCTTGGCGTCGCGGGCATGCTGCTCTACGGGATACTCCTGGCAATAGCCATACCCGCCGTAAACCTGCATGGCTTCGGCGGTTACCAGCCATGCTGCATCCGAAATGCCAGCCTTGACTATGGGAGTAAGAATTTCGACGATAGCCGTTGCTTCCTTGACTTCCTCGGCGTTGGACGACGAATGCATGATGTCCTCATTATAGGCAAGAAAAAGTGTGAGCATTCGCATGCCCTCGATGGTGCTCTTCATGTAAAGCAACATGCGTTTTACGTCGGGATGTTCGATAATAGCAACCTTCGGTGCGCCGGGATTTAGCATCTGTGTGATATGCGAGCCCTGTATGCGGTTCCGGGCATAAGTGACGGCGTGCATGTAGGCGGCGCTGGAAACTGCCTCAGCCTGAACACCTGTATGGATACGGGCCGCGTTCATGAGTCTGAACATGACCTTCATACCTTGGCGTTCATTTCCCAGAAGATGGCCGACGCACTTGCCGTTGTCGCCGAAACTTAGTGACGACGTAGCGTTTCCTTTCAGCCCCATTTTGTGTTCGATGCCTGTACAAATCACATCGTTGCGTTCGCCCAGCGATCCGTCTTTGTTGAAAAGAAATTTCGGTACCAGAAAAATAGAGATTCCCTTTGTTCCTTCAGGGTCGCCCTCGATTCTAGCCAATACCGGATGGATGATGTTGGGGGTTAAATCTTGTTCGCCGTTGCTGATGAAGATCTTTTGTCCGGTAATGAGGTAGGTGCCGTCGCTCTGTTTTACAGCTTTAGATTTTAGAGCTCCAACGTCGGAACCGGCGCCCGATTCGGTAAGGCACATTGTACCGCCCCACTCCCCAGACATCAGTTTAGGAAGATACATTTTTTTCACTTCTTCGGAACCAAAAAGCGCAATAATGTGCGCCACTCCGGTGATCGCACCGCAATACATGGTCAATGATGTGTTGCCCGCATTAAAATACTCCGCGGCGGCCATGGAGATACTGGAGGGCATGCCCATTCCCCCTATTTCCGGTGGAAACGATAGACTGTGGAAACCAGCTTCCACGTATGCCTTAAATCCCTTGTGGAACGATTCGGGCACCTTTACCTCGTTGGTCTTGGGATTAAATTGCAACCCTGTCTTATCACCATCGGCGTTGGACGGATAAAACTGATCAACGGCAATTTTCTCCGCCAGATTCAATGTATCATCGTATATGGCCTTATCAAAATCTTTAAACATTTCGAAGCTGTTTAATTTCTCCAATCCCAGCATTTCAAAAAGAATAAACCGTATATCCCTTGAATCTACTAACTGATTTAAAGACATAAAAACCTCCTCTATAATAATGGTAGTTAAAATTAAGCTGAAACCTGGATGTTTTTAACCAGCATTCTCGTTTTATTGCAAATGTTTTCTCTGATCGGCGGTTATTCTTTTTTTTGACTATTTTATGAACCCCCCCCGCAGAATACCCCGTCCTGTGGACGGGGATGAATGCGGTGCGGGGGGAAGGGGGATGCAATCCCCCTCATCCGGTTTTTTAAGATGCCCCGCCCTGTGGGCGGGGTAATTCACTATTGCCGGAATATTTCATGGCAATTTTCCAAAAACAATTGATTTCAACAAAGTACAACTTTGCAAAACAATACATATATTATAGTTATACTATGGAATTAAATAATACTTGACAGTTAGACTATGATGATGTAAGTTTATTTAAACTTGCTGAGGGATGATATATGACGGATCATGTCACAACAAAGACAAGAAAAGACCGTATTATGGATGCCGCCTTGCGCATCTTTGCCGAAAAGGGATTTCAGAATTCGACAATAACAGAAATCAGTAAAGAAGCCGGTGTTTCAGAGGCTACAATATACGAATATTTCGGCACAAAAGAAGATCTCCTCTTCGCGATTCCCGAAAAAATAACCAATGAGACTCTGGAGAAATCAACAAAAGTCATACCATACATCAAAGGCGTGGAAGGAAAGATAAGGGCTATATTGCTATTCTATGTACAACTTTATCAATCCAATCCTCACTATTCCGCCCTTGTTCTGCTGCAGCTCATGTCTAACAAGCGATTTCGCCAGACACCCGCGCATGCCGCTATACGCAGGTCATCACATGGTCTTTTGGACTGTATCAAGGAAGGAATTGCCGACGGAACGTTCAAAAAAGATTCCAATCCCTATTTGATCCGTTCCATGCTGATGGGCACCATCGAACACTTATTCATTCACTGGCATATGCAGGGAATGCCACGAAGAAAAACAAGCATTATAGACATGCTCGATCCTTTCATAGAAATTGTATTGGACGGCATCCGCGCCAAAAAAGAAGAGGCCTGCCCGACGCTGTACTTGAAACTGGCAGACGCTAATGCCTTCGGGAAACTTTTTCAGAAAAAAGATGGAGGAGCATCCTCAAAAGATAAAAATAAATAATCATTTTAACAAAAAAGGGGTACTGCCATGAGAACAAAAGAAGATTACATCAATGGTTTGAAAAAAATGAAACGCAACATTTACTATGACGGCCAATTGATCGAACGGACGGACGAGTTGCAGATGGATTGTCTCAATACCATCGGCGTCACATATGATGAAGCGGCCAAACCGGAAAATCGGGAACTTTGCACGGAAATTTCCCACCTTACGGGCGAGCGTATTAACCGTTTTACTCACATCCATCAAAATAAGGACGACCTGCATAAGAAACAGGACATGACCAGAATGCTGTGTCAGAAAGTCGGCGGCTGCATCCAGCGCTGTATGGGGATAGATGCTACCAACGCGATTTATAATGTCTCTTATGAAGCGGATAAGGCAAACAAAGGGGCAACTCAATATCATGAAAATTTCAAGAAGTGGCTTACTCGCTTTCAGACGGAAGATCTTGTCGGATGCTGCGCCCAAACGGATACAAAGGGTGATCGGATGCTGCGTCCCGCGGAGCAACCTAATCCGGCCGCATATTTGCGAATTAAAGAAAGGTTGACGGACGGTATTATCGTCGAAGGCTGCAAGTTGCATATCTCGGAAGCTTCCGTGGCCGATGAAGTTCTTGTAGTGCCCACGCGGGCACTGCGACCTGACGATAAAGACTATGCGGTGGCCTTCGCCGTTCCGGGAGACTGGGATGGAATGAAACAGGTCGTGACCATTCACAACTTTCGGCCGCGGGAACATTACAAACGCGGATTTGTACCAGGCTATACGGATTCTTATCTGATTTTCGACAATTGCTTTGTGCCGTGGGAAAGAGTCTTTCTTGCCGGCGAAAATCTGATGGGTGGGGCATGCGCACTCCTCTTTGCCCTGTTCCACAGGCACTCCTATTCGGGCTGCAAACCAGCCATCGGCGATGTTATCTTAGGAGCGGCAGCCCTTGCCGCCGAGGTTAATAATATTCATAAAGAGTCCCATGTCCGGGAAAAACTGGCGGAAATCATTATGACCATAGAACTGGGTTATGCCGCGGGCTACACTGCATCCGATCTCGGCAAACCAGAGCTATATATTCCCGGCATGGGTTTTGTTCCTTTCGGTCCCGGCTCCTATATTCCGCATTCGATTTACTGCAACGTGGGCCGGTGTCTCTCGGGCGAGGCGGTATATCGCGAAGCAGAGATAATCTGCGATATTGCCGGTGGTGTTATCGCCACCTTTCCCCACGAAAAGGATTTCCAGAATCCGGAAACAGGAGAACAGCTTCTCAAATATACTAAACGTAATCCGAAAATGTCAGTGGAAGACCAGGCCAATTTCTGGAGATTTCTGGGAGACGTGTTCTGCTCGGCAACCGGCGGTATCATGAACGTCGGCAATTATCATGGCGGTGGATCACCGATCATGGAACAGATAGCTATCACCACCCAATACGATATCGAATCCCGCAAGAAGCTTGTGAAGTACCACGCCGGTATGAGTGGCGGAGACAGGGAAGTTTTTAGCAGTAAGATGAAAGCTGCAAAGTAAAATATGCCGGCAAAAAAGACTGTTTAATATTAAAATACCCACATCTTATTCCCAACCGCAAAGTGGGAATAAGATGTATGTTTCATATTGTAAGGAGAATTAAACTATGTTCGATATATCTCAGTTTTCACTAAAAGGAAAAGTAGCCGTAATCACCGGCGGTGGCCGCGGTATCGGGCAGGCTATCGCGTTCGCGTTCGCTAAGGCAGGAGCCAAAGTCGTCATAACCAGCCGCAAAGCGCAGGATCTGGAAGCAACGGCAAACGAAATTAAAGCCTTTGGAGGCGAGGCTTTTCCGCTACCTGCTCATCTGGGCAAAACAGATGAAATAAAAAAAATGATTAACACTGTAATGGAAAAATTCGGCCGGATTGATATTCTGGTAAATAATGCGGGCGCGAGCCCCGCAATGGGCTCAGTACTCGAATGTGATGAACACCTCTGGGATAAACTCATGGACATTAACTTGAAAGGAGCTTATTTCGTTAGCCAGGCCGCGGCCAATATAATGGTAAAGCAGGGAGGCGGAAAAATAATCAATATCGCTTCCGTTGACGGATTCAATCCCGAACCGGGCTTAAGCATCTATTCCATTTCCAAGGCCGGCATGCGTATGCTCACAAAAGCCTTTGCCAGCGAACTCATTTCCTTTAATATTCAGGTAAACACTATCGCTCCTGGGCCAATCAACACCAAGATGATGAATTCCCACTGGGGACATCTGCCACCGGAAGAAGCTCAAAAAGTGAAAGAAGCCGTGGAAAAGATGCTACCCTCCGGCCGAATCGGCAATCCCGATGAAATCGCGGGCGCCGCTATCTACCTGGCATCCGCTGCCTCCAACTATACGACAGGAGCGGAGATTATTATCGACGGCGGCTTACTATTGGGGACTAATTTGTCTGGCAAGGAATGATAGAAATTATTTTTTGCAGATTTCCTGCAATAACGGAAATCTGCAAAAATTTATCTTGACGTTTGCCCGCTTTTGCAGGAGATAATCACCAGTGAAAACCCGGCACTTTTCTGCGCCGGTTTCATGGTTAAGCACAAATATACCACTTATTAATAAGGAGCCAATTAGAATGTTCAACCGCACAAACGCAGTACTAATCATTATTGACATTCAAGGCAATCTTGCTCAGGCAATGTACGACAAGGAAAATCTTTTTACCAACAATGTAAAGCTTATTCAGGGTTTTAAAGCGTTAAATCTGCCGATCATTTTCACTGAGCAAATCCCGCAAAAACTGGGGCAAACAATACCGCAAATAGCCGCACAATTAGAGGGCATTAATCCTATCACCAAAGAAACTTTCAGTTGCTGGGATGATCGAAATTTCATCAAGCAACTAAAAGCATTAAGCCGCAAACATATAGTTCTTGCCGGCATTGAATGCCATGTTTGCGTTTATCAAACCGCTCTTGATCTCATCTCCAACGGATACAATGTTCATTTGGTTTCAGATGCGGTTTCCTCGCGCACTCCGGAAAACCGCCAAATTGGAATAGACGCAATTAAAAGCGCAGGAGCGCATATCACCAGTACAGAAATGGTTCTTTTTGAATTGCTGCGCACCGCCGCCGATCCCCAATTCAAAGAGATTATCAAAATTGTAAAGTAAAGAAAGTGATTGTAATTTCCCGAAAATACTTTTTAATAAAAGTCTGCTCATGAACATCTAAAAATAGTGAATTGCCAGCCAAATCGTAATATTGTTTGGGTCTGTCCAGATAACTTTGTGTGTGGTGTGCGCAGGAATATTTATGTAATCACCCTTTTTCAGATTAACCTCGTCTCCGCTTTCGAAGAGAATTGATCCGGAGCCTTCCAGAACAATAACCCACTCGTTTTCTTTCTGATCATACCAGCCATTTTCCGGAGAGATATGTCCCTTAGAAAAAATCCTTTCGATCTTTATATTTTTATGACGAAACAATTCTTCGATCGATTCATGCTCTAATTTATCCGGCAATGAAGAAAATATGTTTCCCATAGTTGATGCTCACATTTCTTTGGAATTGACATAACGTACCGATAAACATCGGTTTAAAGCCAGTTGTGTTGGCTGGTTATGTTTCTAATTCATTTGGAGATATTTTTATACAAATATAAGAACCTATAAATACTTCCAGCAAACTCAGAGGAACAGCATAAATAAGAATAGCACTGGGGAGTATGTTCAGATTCAAAGTAACAACCCACATCAAAACAAATGCCATAAGCCAACTAATGAGAGCCGTTTGTATTAAATTGAATCTTCTTGAGATTAAATAAATAGCTATGGCCAATAAAAATCCCCATGCAACCCAAATCATTCCATTCTTTGGTGCAGAGGGAAAAGTCATTCCTAGTGATTGATAATGGTCAATCCAGTATGTTTTTAGAAGAATCTCATTTCTAAAAAACTCAGATGCATTCACCCAAATGCCAGTGAGTACTACTGCAACGATGCTTCGTGATTGTGCATTCATTATGACCCCCTAAGTATTCTATAATAACACATAACGATATAGATTAGTGGCGCGGCTTCGCCTCGTCTGCCTTTGCGATTGTCAGTCGCCCTGGCACTACTTCATCTTCGATTTCAGTTTGATCCTTTCGCCGGCAACCATAAAGTTCCCACTCCCTAGATGATGAATCGTCCGCGGGTTTTTCACTGTGGGGTTAATCCAAGCTTTCACGACTTCAAGGATAAAAAAACAATACTCGGCTACCATCTTTGTGTCAACCACCCGGCACTCAAGATTTGCATAGCACTCTTCAATGAGAGGCGCTCTGACTTGTGAAGCAGGCTTTGGCGTTAGGCCAAATTTCTTGAATTTGTTTACTTTAGCACCCGACGTATTGCCGCAACCCACGACCTTTTCAGCTATCTCTACTGTAGGAATGTTTATCACACATTCTTTGGTTGCCTTCAACAGGCCGAAGGAATAGTTGCGATTGCTGATGACGCAACCTACCTGTGGCGGCTCAAACTCCATCATCGTGTGCCATGACATAATCATGATGTTCGGTTTTCCGTGCCGGGCGGTTGTGACCATGACAACCGGCCCCGGCTCGAGCAAGCTGTATACCTTGGAAAGAGGAAAGGATTTCTTTGCCATTTTAATACCTCCTTTCAACTTTGATTAATATTAAACCTGATTTATTAGATTAAATCTAACGAAAAGCTGAGCCGGAGCAGCCCCTGTGGCCGCGATCGGCTTTAGCGATGGGTTAGCTACCTATTTTGTTCTTCCTATTCCAGACCCGTACTGCGGTCATTGCCATGTACTTTTTATATACAACTTGTCCACAGGTGCAGTGAACCATAAACTGCATTCGTGGAGATACGAGGCCGGTTATCTCAAAATAGCGCTCGACTTTCAGGTTTGAATTCCCGCATTTCCGACATGGGTTCAAACTATATTGCTGCGCAATTTCTATAATCTGATCGTCTTCGCTCAATTGTTTCCAGACGCCTCGTTCATCAAGTCGTAGTTTGAAATCTTTCCTCTCCTGCTGTTCGTCTTCTTCTGATCTCCTCCAAATGCGGAAATCGCAATACTTCCAGATCATAGTAAAAACCAGAGGCATTGAAAGAATTCCCGTGATGGCCTCAAATGAGGTAAATAGTCTCATTTCCAAAACAGGTCGGAAGTCTCCATATCCAAGGGTTGTCCAAGTTGTAACGGAGAAATAAAGACACGTAAGAAAGTCCTTGGTGATTTTACCTGATGCAGTGTCAACGATGCCATAGAAATGATAAATGACTGAAAAAGAGAGAATGGTTAAAGAGAAGAGAAGTGCTACTTTACCAAGCAAGCGGGTGTAGAGCCCCTTGGACCAATTCAGATTCAGAGGAATCATCCATATAAGCAGTGCGTATTGATACAGAAGGATGACCGGGACAAGATATCCGAAAAACAAGATATGGCCACTGAGAAAAATTAGAAGGATAAGCAAGAGGTATAGAAACCAAGAAAATACCTCCAATAGGGCCATCGACACAACTCTCATATTTTACCTATAGCTAACGCCAAGCTAAGGGGCACGGCGGCTTTATGCCGCGTCCCACTTGAGCGTCTTGTTAGCTGCCTCCTTTGGAAACATCTGTGAGTAACAGCAGTAGAATAGTAATTATACCGAAGAGGAAAGGAACAACAAAATCAAGAAACGCCCTCAAGAGGGAAACAGGTCTTGACAGATTGCCCCACATATAAGTCCTTCCTGTATATCTCTCCATCTCTTGACGAATTGCATCAGATCGCTCATGGATGCTGGGATCATTTTTTTCTTCCAGTTGAGACTTCATCAATTCTCGGACAGCGCCATGAAACGCAACACGCCATGCAACAAAGTCAGAAACGGCGTAAATAAGGAAGGCGGCCAAGAAATAAGCAACAATGATTGAAAGAATTACTAATATTGATTTCTGATCGGCAGGGGAGAAGTCCACACCCAAAGCATAAATCTTAGTTGGTACAAGCCCCGTCTTTACAATTGTGATGGCTATCGCGCAGACACCAAGAAGAAATTTACGTTCTTTTCGAGTGACATCGGTTAACGGATCCCTGAGCAAAACTTCTACTGGTGAAGTCATATGCTATATATTCCTTTCTCACAGCTAACGCAGAAATAACCCGACGCGGTAGCGGTCGGGTTGATTGACAGGTTATTTGTTTTTTTTGCTCTTTGAATATTTTTATAGATGATAATGGGGGAGAGGGTACTTAGCCTGACTTTCAAAGTTGCCCATTGGCGTGATTATCTCACTACCTTTGGGTTTTTACCGGCCAGACCAAGCCACAGCCCCTCCCTTATTATCTCTATATCATGTTTGTTTTTAAAATAACAATTAATATACTTGGTTGGTATTTTCCGATTTTCGGGGTAATCTTACTTTATCTAAAAAAAAAATGAAAAGAAAAAAAGTACTTAAAAATCAAACAAAATGAACTTTTGCTACTTGGTATTTTGTGATAATAAAGACCAAAAGCCAAGTTGGTATATCATGGGAAATTTGTCCAATACAAACAAAACTGACACTCTTCCGGCTTTTCAAGCCTTTCTTTTAGATAAGAAAATGGTGCCGGAAAAGAATGTCTTCTTTTATGCTTTGTGGGCAAGTAAATATTTCACCTATGCACGCAAAAAGCAAATAAACTCTGATTTATATCAGGAAAATGCGGTTATCGAATTTATCGAATCCCTGAAATCAGATCCCAATATGTCCGACTGGCAAATTCGTCAGGCACATGACGCGATCAGGCTATATTATTTTCATTACCGCGGTTTCAAACCCAATAACTTATCAACAGTAAAATCCACTGACTTTACTCCTGAATTGCTCAAGGAAACAATGCGGTTGATCAGGCTGAAGCACTATTCCTACAGCACGGAAAGAACCTATCTGCAGTGGATCAAACGTTTCCTCGAATACGCGCGACAAACCTCGAAAAAGGAAGCTTCCGCAGAACTTGATGCGGCAGATTGTAAAAATTTCCTAAGTTATTTAGCTTTAAAAGAAAAAGTCTCCGCATCAACACAGAACCAGGCGTTCAATGCCCTACTTTTTCTTTTTCGCAACGTGCTGTGCAAAGAGATGGGTGACCTTGCACAGACCGTCCGGGCAAAACGTGGGCAGAAACTGCCGGTTGTCTTTTCGGTCGAAGAAATCAAACGATTATTGGCCTGTTTGAACGGCAAGGATTTGCTCATTGCCGGGTTGCTCTATGGCTCAGGATTGAGACTGATGGAACTTGCCCGTCTGAGAATCAAGGATATCGATATGGATTTAAATACGCTAACCGTGCGTAGCGGCAAAGGCGATAAGGATAGAACAACTGTCTTACCGGCAACGGTCAAAGAACAATTAAAGAATCATTTAATCGAAATAAAAAGTCTGCACGATAGTGATCTTTCCGGTGGACATGGAGAAGTCCATCTTCCCGATGCGCTGAGTAGAAAATATACCCACGCGGGAAAGGAATGGGCGTGGCAGTACGCTTTCCCGGCTAATAATCTTTCCATTGATCCACGCAGCGGCAGGGTCGCCCGTCATCATATCAGCGATTCGGCCATACAGGATGTAATAAAAAAAGCGATCAAGAAAGCTGACATTCCTAAACATGCCACAGTGCATACACTGCGTCACAGTTTCGCAACGCATTTGCTGATGAACGGCGTGAATATCCGAGAAGTTCAGGAATTACTCGGCCACAAGAATGTGGAAACAACTATGATTTACACTCATGTGCTGCGCGATATGTCTCACGCTCCGAAAAGCCCGCTTGACGTACTGCTTTCCGGCGCTAAGGATTGAAAGTTAAACCGGCTGGTTAAGCGTTACAAAACAGCTAAAAAGGTAATATTACAATGAACACTGAGAAAGTCATCAGTCAACACAGCTTCTGGGGAGAGACAACCGCTTTTCTTGCCTTGTTTCTTGACAACGTCGGAACGCTGATATTTTTCAGCGCGATTCTCGTCTTCACTTTCAATTATCCGGCAGGCATCATTCTGACACGCATGATTCCGGGGACGGCTGTCGGTATTTGCATAGGCGATCTTGTCTATACGTGGCTCGCCATCCGTTTGAGACGAAAAACCGGACGCACTGATGTCACGGCGATGCCTCTGGGCATTGATACGCCTTCAACCATCGGCATTGCCTACGCCGTCATGGGCCCCGCTTATATCGCCACTCGTGACGCGCAACTCACCTGGCACATAGGCATGGCCACTCTTTTTATGATCGGCGCCGTTAAGATCATCACTTCTTTTTTCGGTGGATGGGTTCAGCGCATTATTCCCACCGCGGGGCTGCTGGGTCCACTTGCCGGAATCGGACTTCTGCTGCTCGGATTTCTACCGATGATCGAAGTATTCAATGAGGCCGTCGTCGGCATGGTGGCTCTGGGGCTTATTTTTACGGCGCTCATGAGTAAGCTGCAACTGCCGGGACGCCTGCCCGGTATTCTTATGGCAGTCATCTTGGGCACGGGTATTCATTTTGCTCTGGGTTTTGGCGGATACTTGCCGGAATTTACCGCGCCGTCTCTGAAAATGAGTTTTTCTTTACCCATGTTTTCCATTGATTTTCTTAAAACACTACCGCGGAGCATCCAATATTTGCCCATCGCCATCCCCTTCGGCATCCTGACGATCATCGGCGGTATCAATAATACGGAAAGCGCCCGTCTGGCAGGCGACGATTACCGCGCAAGAGATATTCTGCTCACGGAGGCATTCACATCCATGATCGCGGCTTTCTTCGGCGGTGTGGCGCAAACCACGCCCTACATCGGCCATCCGGCATACAAAAAGATGGGCGCAACCTGGTGGTACACATTGCTGACCGGACTGCTGATCGGCATAGGTTCCGTGGTCGGCTTGCTTTCACTTTTTGTCAATCTCATCCCGCGGGCGGTCATCGCGCCGATTTTCATTTTTATCGGTTTTGAAATCATGCATCAGGCTTACAATGATTCACCGCCGTCTCATTCTCCGGCGGTAAGTTTCAGCTTCCTGCCGGTTGTCGCAAGTCTGGTTCTTATTATTCTTGGCCAGTTCATGGGCGCGATGGGCGCCACGCCGGACAAATTTCCACTGCGTTTGCAAATCATGCATCAAACACTGACGATGCTCAGCAACGGCTTTATTCTAACGGGGCTTCTCTGGGGCAGCATGCTGGCTTTTCTGATTGACTATAAAGCGCGGCTTGCGGCCCTGTGCAGTGCTATCTGCGCCCTATTGACACTCTTCGGCATTATCCATTCGGTGATGCCCAGCGGTGAACTTTACCTGCCCTGGCAGATTCACTCCCACGCTCACTACATGCTCGCTACGGCCTATCTTGCGCTATCCTGCATTCTGTTGTTGCTGACCGGAAGAACGGATAAACCAGGGGTATAAATGTTGATAAATGTTCTTCTCAGGTGTAGTAAAAAAATGTTATACTGTGACAAAACACTTAGGTTAACAATGAAAGGACTTTTGTTTTGGAAGATACAATTTACGAAGAACTGAATGTGGGTGAGATCACGAGAGACAAAAATGGTTGCCGCGTTTCGGACATTACCAAAAAAGTTATTGCTGAAATATCCCTGAAAGTGATTGTCAACGAAACGGAACTTGTTTCGGTGCTTTGCCTGAATCAATATCAGGAAGAACTGGCGCTGGGTTTTCTATATAACGAAGGAGTCATTAATTCCTGGTCGGATATCGAAAATATTTATTTTAATGACAAGATGCTGGCGGTTATCATCAATCTCAAAGCCGGGGTAATAATTGACCGGCAGGAGAGCTTAAGAAGCATTACCTCCGGTTGCGGTAAATGCTATACCTATATCAATCCTCTTAAACAAAGCCAATACAAGGCAGTTGAGAGCAGCGCAACCTATTCAATCAACACCATCCTGAATATGATGAATGATTTTGTCTCCAGATCGAAAATATACATTGACGTCGGCGGAGTGCACAGCGTGCTGCTTCATACCGCAAATTATGAAGTACTGATCGAAGACATCGGCAGGCATAACTGCTTTGACAAGATAACGGGGCTGATGCTGAAGGAAAACAGGCTGGAAATTTTCGGTCAGGCAATTGTCTTTGTATCGGGAAGAATATCTTCCGAAATCATGACAAAGATTATCCGGATGGGCGTTCCGGTTCTCGTTTCCAAATCAACACCGACAACCGCCGCTGTAAAGCTCGCCCAGCAGCACAACGTGACCTTGCTGGGATATGTCCACGGCGGCGGCGGGTACATTTACAGCTGCCCGGAAAGATTAATTTCCTGATTGTTTGTTAATCAGATTCACAAAGCGAAGGTAAGGCCGCAAGGCTGGTGTTCCGCCTCCCTCGGAGATAATCTGCATGACCCGTGCGGAATCGGCGACGATGGCTCCACCCAGATGAGTTACCGGCGTGTTACGGAAAATCGCAGGCATGAGCGGAGTGGAGGGCCCCATGATTGCCACAGCGCGCGGCGTACCCAGCAGGTTAATGGTTTCCTCAAAAGTGTTGTTGAGAAGTGTGGTTGCCGTAATGATGGCAACATTGCAGGATTTTAAAGCATCTTTCTTTTCCGCATTGCCCAGTATTTCCATTCGTGCTGAATTTTTTTCTATAACGGTAAGTTCGGCGCCTGTGGCCCGGATGCGGGCAACCAACGGAGCAAATAGCCCGACCATGGCAACTTTTACTCCCTTTTGCAGGTTGAGGTAAGTTGTCGCTTCACGGTCATCTATAGCACCAGAAGGCGGCGGCTCGATCAGAGCATTAGCGGTGGCTAATCCTATCGCTATTTCGAGATGATTTTTTCCGGCAACAAGATATTGCAGTAATTCCGCCGCTGATGAATCGGCAAAATTACCTGCGATAGGCACAATCTTACAATCATGCGGCAGCGCATCAAACAAAACGGCGGCAATTCCCGTGGAATCATTGTCCAGCTTCACGCCGATGTAACCCAGCCCGATCCGCAGATCGGCAATTCGATAGTTTTTTGCGGACGATTCGAGCCGTTCATAAAGATGATTTTAAATAGCACCTGGTTTGAACATAGCTACCTTGTTTTATTTCGGCGATGAAAGTCCCTCTTTATAAAGGGGGACTGAGGGGGACTTTTATAAATCCTCCCTAACCCTCCTTTACGAAATGAGGGAATAAACAAACTTTTTCTTTTCGATACAAACTCGGAGGAAGAAATTACCCGGCAACTTTTTATTTTGCCGCGCTGACAGAAATCACATCCGTATAGGGTGTTTCTCCCTGGCAGTTCCGGCAGCTTGCACCGTCTTTTAACGGATAGGCCTCACCGCAAACAGGACAAATACCCACCGGCCCCATTTTCTTGCGGCGAACTTTTTCCGGTTCGACCTGCACGCGCTGCACGCTAAGCAGTCCGTGCCCCGCCTCTTTGATCTGCGCCATCAGAAGTTCATAATTCTGTTCGTTCTTTTTCTTCTTTTTGAGATACCAGTCGCGTACTTCCGGCCAGGCATCAAGTTTCTTTGTATCTAGGAAAACCCGCACACCCTTGCCGCTGTATTTTTCATACAGGGTAACGGCAAACCGGCCGAAATTGACAATGCTCAGCCAGCCGTTGCCGATAGTGCAGGGCGTTAGAATCTGCACGGCATCGGGAAGGCATACAGGGGTTTCACTAATGGCGTCAAAAAATTCACCTTCCGGCAGATTCTTCATGGCCAGATCAACCATAAAACCGCCGATAATGAGGCCCGGTGCTAGGTTGCCATGAAAAGATTTAACCAGATGGAGATACTCTTCGTAGGAATAGGTACAGATGTTCATAAAATATAAAACTCCTTAACCTCATAATTATTAGCCGCAATGTCCCCCTTTAAAAAAAGGGGATTCAAGGGGATTTTAAAATCCTCCCTAACCCTCCTTTATACCCCAAAAGGGCACAAGCAAAAGGAGGGATTTGAGTCTAATTAGTATACTAAAGACAGTCTTGGCTCACGCGCCGCGCGGATGGAAACTTCCGCCGACGGTTCGCGGGCAATCATCCTCTGCATCCATTGATTGTCAAGTTTGCCTTCAACGACAGGCAGAATTTCATCAGCCAGATATAACGCTTCCGTTATATCATGCGTCACATAAATAATGGGGAAAGACATGCCACTTTTTAAATTTTTCAATTCTTCACGCAGACCGCGGCGTGTTATAGCGTCAAGCGCGGAGAAAGGTTCATCCAAAAGCAGAATACGGGGATGTCTGGCCAAAGCCTGACAGATGGCACAGCGCTGCCGTTCGCCACCGGAAACCATGTGGGGCTTGCGTTTTCGCAAATGACTGATTTTGAAGAGATCAAATAGCTCATCGACTTCCTTTTTATTCACGGCGGCAAACGCCGCATTGTCGTAAAGATTAAGATGGGGGAAAAGCGTATAATCCTGAAAGACATATCCCAGACGGCGTTTCTGCGGCGAAACATTAATGCAGCCCAGAGAATCAAACCAGACTTCATCGCCAAAAATAACCTTGCCTTCTTTCGGAGTCTCGAGACCGGCGAGCATGCGGATAATGGTTGTTTTGCCGCCGCCGGAAGGGCCGATCATTACCATCATGTTTTTCTTCGCACAGGAAAACGATATATCCAGATCAAAATATTTCAATTTCTTTTTGAAGGAAGCGAAAATGGTCATATGCGGGAACCCTCGTTGATTTTGTTAATCAATAGTAAGAAGGCATAGCTGATCGGAATGAAACTCAGAGCGATCATGCCTGCGGCCTGATAATTCATGGTTTCCACGGCTTCATAAATAGCAATGGAAGCGACTTTTGTTTCTCCAGGAATGCTGCCGCCGACCATCAAGAGAACACCGAAGGCTCCAATACTGTGCAAAAAAACTAAAACGGCGGAGGCGGCGATACCGCCCAAAGAATTGGGAATGATCACCCGCAAGAATGCCGCTCTTTTGGACAAACCGAGAACATAAGCGGCATCCAGCAGGCGGCGGTCGATTTTCGAAAAGGCCGCTTTCATCGGCTGGACGGCAAAGGGAATCGAATAAACGATGGACGCAATCGTTATTCCAACGAATGTAAAAAGGAGCGAATAGCCGGTAAGCATCCCCCATGTTTTACCCATAAAACCTTTGGGCCCCATGATGATAATCAAATAAAAACCGATAACCGTAGGCGGCAGAGCCATAGGCAGATAGATCAGTGCTTCCAGCAGCGATTTGCCGGGAAAACGATAATAGGCCAGCAGGTAAGCGATGGGCGCGGCAATTACCATCAAAAAGACGGTCGTAACCAGAGCCAGTTTTAATGTCACATATAGTGCGAGATAATCCATTTACTTGTAACCAAATTTCGTTTTAATTTTTTGTGCCGCAGAAGAAACTAAAAATGCTGTGAACTGCTCCACGGCAGAGCGGTTTGTTGTTCTTTTCAACAGGCAGGCGGATTGAGTAATATCCGGGGCTTGAACGATATTGAAGAAACAATCGTTTTTCCCCTGCGGCGCTGCCGTTACCGACAAAGAACAGAAACCGGCGTCAACAGCCGCTGTTGATGCATATTGAAAAGACTGTGCAATGTCCTGCGCGTTGACGAGCTTGGGCTGTAACGCTTCCCATAACCGTGTTTTTTGCAGGGCATCCTTAGCTGCCGCTCCGTAAGGAGCAGTCAGAGGATTGGCCATCGCGATCTTTTTGATCCGGTCATTTTTCAGAGCGTCCTGCCAGGTTGCCGCTTTGCAGAAATCTTTATTGGCCGACCAAAGGATCACCTGACCGCTGGCGTAAACGAAAGGTTTCTCCGCCACACCATCTTTGTACAGGCGGGCAGGCCTCTCTTCATCGGCAGATAAAAATAAATCATACGGCGCGCCGTTTATTATCTGGATGTAAAGATTGCCCGTTGAGGAAAAAGTGCCCTCAACTTTAAATTTCGTTTTCGCTTCAAAATCAGCCACCAGCTCTTTGAAGGCCGAAATAAAATTTGACGCTACGGCAACAGAAATTTTTTCATCAGCGAAAGCGGAAATAGAACTCATCAAAATGATCAGAACAAACGCGACAATAATACGGTAAATTTTCATTGTAAATATTTCCTTAACATTTTTCTCTATATGTTACAAATAGCATATAAAGAAATTAATATATTATAAAACATAAAAACTATGTCTGAAAAAGTCTGATGATCAAGCGGAGCTGTTGTTATAAAAAATACTGACGACTAATTTTATTGACAATTTATGCTTGTTTTCCCTATAAGTAAACTATATCAGCATATAGAGGAGAGCTCCTGATGAAAATCAAGTATAAAATCTGGATTGAAAAAAATGGGAAAGTAGTTTTCGGCAAAGGAAGAGACGATATTCTGAAAGCCGTAGATGAGCAGCGCAGCCTCAATGCCGCGGCAAAAAAACTGGAGATGTCCTATCGGGCGGCATGGGGAAGGCTCAAGGCGTCCGAAGAGCGTATGGGAATGAAGCTCGTTGAGATTGGCGTCAAGGACAAATCCATGCAATTGACACAAAAAGCACGGGCCATCATTGACCGGTTTGAAAAGCTGGAAAAAGATGTGGAAAAACTTTTACACACGGCTGATCATGACTTTCAGAAATTGATACGAAGTAGTGGGAAGTAGAGCTATATGACAACAACTGCAATCCGAAGAAGAATCCCTGTGCGTTTTTAAAGTGTTTAAAAAGCTATCAAATTATGCTTTCAAACCATTTATAAAAACATTCAAACTATCCCGAACAGTAGTATGAATTCTCTCCGTGCGTTTCGTTGGATTACCCGTGAAAAGATAAAGGGAAATAACGCCATTTAACATGCCCCAAATTGCATTTTGCATCTGCCGGATATTGCTAATTGGAGCGAATTCACCGGAATCAATGCCTTTTTGAATGATTTCGGAAATGATCTTAATATTTTCATTGGTCGACCGAATGAGTTCATTATTTTGCTTTTCTGTTAGATTCATCTGGCCTGTTTGCATCATGAAAGTCATAAGTATTCTAAATAGTTCATTATCATTTAAAAAATAATCAACATAAATCCTGGCAAATTCCAGTAAGAGTTGCGCAGCTGATGCTTCTGTGGCTGAAAAATTCTTTATTCTTTCGTAAAGCGCGATATTATCGGAAATCAGGATTTGGGCGTATATTTCGTCCTTACTCTCGAAACAAAGGTAAATTGATCCTTTGCTGACTTCAGATTTGGCGGCAATATTATCAACCGTTACGGATTTGAAACCTCGATCAAAGAAAAGTCTTCGCGCTGCTCTCAAAATTGTATTTTTTCGATTTTCTTTCCCTTTTTTCCTTTTCTTCTTTTCTTCCAAGTCCAAATCAGTTATCCTCATTCATTAAAAATATTTATTACCGATACAAATGAATGTTAAATTCAAATCTTACCAGCAATTGCGAATTCATAGATTAATATCAGTATTGTGTCAAGAAAAATCAAATTTAAATATAATAACTTCACGCTGTGGTCTTTGCCACAGTCTTCCAATTAGGAAGGTTTGGAAACTTTAGGTTTCAAATATGATAAAATTATTCCTTATTCCGCCCTGCAGTCTCTGCCGCAAGGGAATAAACTAAAATTGATGAGAAAATAATACGCTGATCTAGTCTAGACCCTTCTTAATTTATATATTATGCAGAATTCCGCAAATGACCGGTTTGTCATTGCCGCTGCAATATAAATCGAATCTGTTGCCGTTTTTTGTCTGGATATTTTTCAGGCTGAGGGTGCTTTCATAGTACACAGGACCTTTCAAGGAAAAATCGAGCCGCATCGGCCCAGACGGTTCGGCAACTGGAAGAGGTGAAAAGCAATTGGCCACGACTTCTTCAAGCCAGCCGTGAATACCTGAGGAGTTTTGAGGAAGTGATGAAACGCACTTGGCTACGATCCGTATAGGCTGGGCGAAATCACTTTTAAATCCCATCATGCGCGCATAAAATGATCCATAATGGATGCCGTTGCTGTCTCCCGATATCCGGGCAAATCTGAATCTGTCTTTCGCTGGGGAATACCATTCTTTTATTATCGGAGCGTCGTCGATGGAATCAAGTATGGGTGCATTGTCTGAAGTATCAGCAGTACCGAATTTACCGGGATAAAAATATGTTGTAATATTTTTCCAAACACTTTCCCCGCTGGAGGAAACGACGGATTTGACGTCAATCTCAAGACCCTTGGGAACTATCCGTGGAGCACAATTATGGCAGTCGATGTCTAAACGCTCATCGGGTCTTATGCGGCGATGCATTGTAATGTTGTTGCTAGTATTGAGCGTTTTGAACATAGATACAGGTATCTCTTGTGTGCCCACCCTCATTATATAAGGGTAAACCAGTGTGAAAGGGTAGAGGATATGCAGATAGTCTGGTTGACAGTTGATATCGCATATTTCATAAAAAGCCTTCAAATGGTCCTTATTTATAAGGAAGCCCGGTCTCAAAGAATGGATAACTGGGTATTCCACACCGGGAGAATATGAATTTTTTCTTGATCTAAAAGCTTTCCATAACGAATACAATGCTGAAGGATTTTCGTTGAAGATCATTTTAATTTCTTCCATAAAAGCAATCCTTTTTTGGCGCTAGCGCCTGCCGGATATACATCCAGCATAAGCCGAGATGTACCTCGTTAATCTTATGCCTTCTTGCGGTCTTCCACCCTGAGCTCCATGACAATATGGCCCCAGCCGCCGCACTTCACGCCGGTATCGAAACACCCGGTACGCTTGAAGCGCATCTCGTTCGGATCAATACCGGCATAGAGGAGTTCGTTGGCGGCAAAGATAAGACCAGGGAGATTGCCTAATGCGAAACAGCAGATTTTTTCAGGATTGAGCTTGGTGATGAGGTTTCCCGCGCCATCGAAAATAAATTTATCGCCTGCTTTATGCCTGGAGTTGCACCCGCTCGCCTCCACCACCTCAACGACAATGGTCTTGCTCATCAATGCTCCTGCCTTGGAAAGTACATCCTCATTTCGGGGATTTTGCCGGAATAACTTCATCTCGTCATCGTTGTAGCCTAAATGTTTTTGTAAAAAATCCCACACATCTTCATTGATTTTCATTTTTATTTCCTCCTTCTGGTAGTTATTTATCAAAGAAAAATTTGTACTCAAAAAAACATTTACCGTCGGTATTCATCATGCAACCTTTTACCTTGGGTTCTACTTCAAATTTGATGTCCAAGGTTGTAAGCCAGGTATCGATCCGCAGCATAATGCCGCATTCGTAGCGATCGCTGACACCCAGCGCTTTCATTCCTTCATACGCAAAGCATGAATCCCACTGGGCTTGCATTAAGTTATGTGTAGGAGTGCTGTATTTATACTTCATGAACTTGCCGGTAGCAATTTCCATTGCGATATAAAAAAAAATTTTAAACTCATCAAAAGTATTAATTTGAGTTGCCCCAACAGCTTTTTGGATTCGTTTGATCTCTATAGCCGCCATGTCGCGTATAGCGGCTTTGTTTATTTTATTTGTTTTTTCGATACCGAATTCCTGTAGACAATTGTAAAACCACATGGCATCGTGAGTCATCCAGTTTTTATTCAAAATTTCCTTTAATTCATTTTTACTAAGTGAATTGAAATTGGCCGTCATTTCTTTGTCTCCTTTCTTAATGGCTTCTTTAATGCCCGTTCCTGATTGTTTCCCAATGTTTGCCGATTTTCATAAGGCACCTCCATCACGGCATTATTCTTAAGTTAAACTTTTTTCCTAAAGACAAATGATCGCAATTAGAATATTTATATTAGAATATACATTCTAATATAATGTATGTCAAGAACGTTTTTTTGCCGCAAAATGACAAATAATTGCTTCATCACGGGTATAAACCCCAAAGCAAGCTTTGGAAACGTTTCGCAGCAAGCTGTGGGGTATTATACCCTCCGCTTCGTTTCGAAGTATGAGTCTCATATATAGTCTCACTTAGCTTCGCACGTGGGATAATTCAACTTACAGATATTACTGTGCTGCGCTTGTAATATCTGAGTTTCATTAAATTGGAGTTTCACGAATAAACAGAGGCTGTTTCAGAATATAGATACGCCAATTTTAAGGATTGAAAAAGATAAGTAGATGGAAAGGTCAAATGATAGAAAAAGTCAGTAAATTTGAACAAATATCATTTTGCTTTTTCTATCAAAGCTTCATACGTTTCCCTGATAAGGTCAGCAACTGATTTGGGTGGTATTTTATTTTCTTGCAGATATCGTCTCAAGATTCCCATAGGGGCATCATGGATGGCAAAAAGTGTTCGATCGATATACTCTTTTGTGACGCTCCTGAATTGTTTCTTTGTAAAAGAGGCTATGCCTTCACGCAATTGCTTTGATAATCGCAAGGCGCGTTTTTGTAAGTCCTTGGGCCATTCGCCGGAAGTGAGATCATCGATACGATAGAGCAGCATAACGCGCGCTTCGCTTGGATGAGTACGAACCCATTGCATACAGAAAAGTGTAGCCTGAAGTCCGTCCGTCTGAAGAATTTTTAACCATTTATTCTGAAATGATTCAATAATATTCAACCATAATTCGGCAATAAGCGCGTCTCGCGATGGAAAGCGATGGTAAACCGAACCGATGGGTGCGGTTACTCGTGTAGATAATCCCGCTATTGTAAGTGCGCCAAGACCTTCCTCGGCGATTATTTGTATTGCCGAGTCGATGAATTCTTCATTTTTAAAATACGCTTTGCGTCCCATCTTAAATTTTAAATGGAACACAAATTCTAATATGTCAAGAAAATAGTGGAGCCCCATTTGGCAGGAGCCGGAGTATTACAAGCCGCGGGATTGACCGCAAATTCCACTTAAACTTTAACACGTTCCACATCGCCGGTTATGCAGCCTATATCCATGATAAACTTGCAATGCGGCATCGGGAGCCCTTTCAGTGTTGTAGCGACGAATTCTGATATAATGCCACACTGCTTGATGGTGTCGAGATAGGCATACCGGGCTACAGCTAAGCCTTTTGTAGTGATGACGCCGGACTGGAGTACTTCAATGCCGTTTGCTTTCATCTCTTCAATTTTCTTGTCGTAACCCGACACGGTAAACCCGAGATGATGGATGCCGCCGCCGCTTTTCGCGAGCATATCCGAATAAACGTTCTCTTCTTTGCTTTTTACTTGGATAAGCTCGATCTCCACACCGCCTTGCAATGCCAGTACAATTAGAATTGGTATCAGACATTGAAGCGGAAGGTGATTATGTCTCCATCCTGCACAACATATTCTTTTCCTTCCAGACGCAGGCGCCCGGCTGATTTTACTTGTGCGGCGGAGCAATCATGCGCGATGAAATCATCATAGTGCATAACTTCAGCCTTGATGAAACCACGTTCAAAATCGTTGTGAATTGCTCCGGCGGCTTTGGGGGCTTTGGTCTCCAAGGGAATGACCCAAGCCTTGACTTCATCTTCGCCGACGGTAAAAAAGGAAATACGCCCTAAAAGAGAAAAAGCCGCGCGGATAATCCGGCCAAACGCCGGTTCGGCAATCCCCATCGAATCAAGAAATTCTTTTTGGTCAGTCGCATCCAGTCCGGCCATCTCCGCCTCTATCTTGCAGCAGATACCCATGACCGGCTCTTCTAATTTCGCTTCCTTGGCAAAAGCGTCCGCAAAGGAAAGATTATCTTCGGCCACGCTGACCACGGCCAGTTCCGGCTTGATCGTCCAGAAAGAAAAACTCCGCAGTGTAAAAACTTCCTCAGGCGTAAGCCCTGCAGTGCGTAAGGGTTTTCCCGCTTCCAGGCATTCTTTTAATTTGGGCAAAAGGTCGTTTTGCGCCACATCCTGCGGCGTAAGCGCTTTCTTGGATGTTTTGGTCAAGCGCTCCATTTTTTTTTCAATGATTAATAAATCGGAAAGAATCAGTTCATCTTCCAGCTTGCGATAAGCTTCGATGCTCAATTGAACATCAGGTAGAGAAAAGCCGTCAACAACGTGCAGAATCCCGTCCGTGCCACTTAAGTTCTGCCGGATGGCTTCCCAGGGATGCTCGCCCACGGCGTGGACATCCACAAAAGGGACTTTGGCCGGAGATACTTTTACCGGCTTGTATATTGCAACGAGCTTATCAAAACGCTCATCCGGCACGGAGGCCTGACCGCGCACAACCGTTTCGTTGTGCGCCTGGCCGCTTTTCACGCCGGTCATAATTTCAAACAATGTGCTCTTCCCGCTTTGGGGAAGGCCAAGAATACCCATTTCCATTATGCAAATTCCCTCTCGATTCTCTCCATCGCCTCTTTCAGCCTTTTGTCAGGGACAGTCAACGATATGCGTACAAAGCCCTCACCATATTTGCCGTAAGCCGTGCCGGAAGCGACAACCACGGCAGTTTTATCAAACAGGCGATTGGTGAATTCCAGCGAAGTCATTCTCTCAGGCACCGGCACCCACAGGTAAAACGTTCCGCGCGGCGGATTGAAATCAATGCCGATTTTTTTTAATGTTTTGAGCACCAGCTCGCGGCGTTTTCCATACAGGGCCAGCATTTTTTCAATAAAAGGCGCTTCCTGCCGCAAGGCCTTAATGCCGGCTAACTGGATCGGATTAAAAATTCCCGAATCCGTGTTTTCTTTAACCTTGCTGATGGCGGCGATCAATTCGGGATTGCCGCAGGCCATACCCAACCGCCATCCGCACATATTGAACGGTTTGGATAAAGAGTTAAGTTCGATGCCGACGTCTTTTGCTCCCTGCGCCATCAGAAAACTGACGCGCTTCTGACCGGCAAAAATTATTTCGCTGTAAGGATTATCGTAACAAATGGCAATGTCGTAATTGCGGGCGAATTCAATAAGCTTGTTTAAAAACTCCTGAGTCGCGCAGGCACCGGTAGGATTGTTCGGATAATTAAGGAACATGGCGGTTGCTTTTTTGGCGACGTCTGCCGGGATATCTTCGAATGCGGGTAGATAGTTATTTTGCGGCAGAATGGGAACATTATACGGAACGCCGCCGCCCATAAGGATGCTTGCGCGGTAGGCAGGATAACCGGGATCGGTCATTAAGACAGTATCGCCGGGGTTGACTCTCGCCAGAATAAAGTGATGGCAGCCTTCCTTTGATCCGATAAGACCCAGAATTTCATTTTCCGGATTAAGGCTCACGCCATAGCGTTTATCGTACCACTTCGCCACTTCCCGGCGAAAAGAGAACATACCCTTTTCTTCATCGGTTGGATAACGATGATTTAAAGGGTCGCGTGCTGTGGCGCAAAGCTCATCAATGATTGAATCCGGTGTTGCCTCCACCGGATCACCGATAGCCAGGGAAATAACATCTATTCCATCAGCCTTAGCTTTATTTATTTTTTTTCTCAATTCCATGAATAGGTATGGAGGTATCTTCGTTAATCGCTCGGCTGTCTGCAAGATCAATCTCCTCTATAATTAATTAGCATTAATCATTTATAAGCTTCTTCAAAAAGCAATCCCTGATAGATTATTTTTACTTTACCTTCAAGATAAATTTCGCCAAAGCTGTCGTCTTTTTTTGTGAAATAAATCCGCAGATTTTCGCCGCTGTTGACGATGACGTCAACAGGTGAATCCACCATGCCACGCCCGGCAGCGGCCAGCACGGACGCCACTACTCCGGTGCCGCAGGCGAGTGTCTCATCCTCGACACCCCTTTCATAGGTTCTTACTTTCATTTTATGATGGTCCAGCACTTCGGCAAAATCAGCGTTGGTTCCCCGGGGCGCAAAATGTTCGTGACGGCGGATTTGCCTTCCTATCCCGACAACGGCGCAAGTTTCAACGGAATCTACAAATGCAACGGCGTGCGGCACGCCGGTATCGATGCAGTCCAGAATACATTCCCGGCCATTAAGTATAATTGTTTGGGCTATCTTCAAAGGTGACGGATCGGTCAGCTTGACTTTTACAACATCATCATTTACTTCGGCGGAAATAATACCTACAAGTGTTTCAAAAGACATTTTCTTTGGAGCAATGCCTTTCAGATAAGCATAACGCGCCACGCAACGGGCCGCGTTGCCGCACATTTCCGCGACGGAACCATCCGAGTTAAAAAATTGCCATTTGAAGTTGACAGTTTTTGACGGTTCAAGTAAAAGTAATCCATCTGCGCCCACGGAAATTTTTCGCTGACAAACTTTATGGACGAATACAGGCAGACTGCCTACATTCAAGGATAAATCACGGTTATCAATAATTATGAAATCATTGCCGTTGCCGCTCATTTTATAAAATTCGACCATTCTTATTCCGTTTCTTTTATTGAATAAAGCCCTGAATTAGATTTCCAACACAATATCATCTGCGCGATTAAGCGAACGCGTTACACGCAGTACTTCTTCCGTAGTTGTTATGCCGGCCAGCACCTTATCGATACCATCTTTTTGCAACGTGATCATGCCCCGTTTTAAAGCCAGTTCATTAATTTGATTGGCATCGGATGTTTTCAAAACAAGTCTTTTAATTTCGTCATCAACAATCATTATCTCAAAAATGGCTGTTCGTCCCCGAAATCCTGTTTGCATGCACAGGTTACAGCCTTTTTTCCGGTAAAAAGTATTGCTCTGTAATACAAACCTGTCCAATCCAAGGTTGGATAAAGATTCGTCATCCGGCACGTAAACTTCTTTGCAGTGCGGACAGAGCACACGCACAAGACGCTGTGCTATTATTGCGATAATCGACGAGGTAACTAAAAATGGTTCTATGCCCATATCAATCAATCGCGTCACGGCGCTTGCCGCATCATTGGTATGCAGGGTGGAAAACACAAGATGACCGGTGAGCGATGACTGAATGGCGATTTCCGCGGTTTCCCGGTCACGGATTTCACCGATCAGGATAACGTCCGGGTCCTGACGGACAATAGAACGGAGGCCGGCGGCAAAAGTCAGATCAATCTTCGGATTAACCTGAATTTGTCCGACGCCGTCCATCTGATACTCGATAGGATCTTCTATGGTGATGATGTTTATTTCCGGGCGATTGATTGTGGAAAGGGCCGCATATAAAGTTGTTGTTTTGCCGCTGCCGGTGGGACCTGTTACCAAAATTATCCCATAGGGAGATTTGATCAGGCGATTGAGCAGTTTAATCCGTTGATCATGCATGCCTAAATCGGAAAGCATCAGGATATTAGCAGTCTTGTCCAGTAAACGCAGCACAACCCTTTCCCCGAAAGCTGTGGGAATAACCGATACGCGAATATCAACAAGACGGTCGGCTATTTTTATTTCAATGCGTCCGTCCTGAGGCAGCCGTTTTTCCGCGATGTTAAGTTTGGCCATGATTTTAATACGGGAAACAAGAGGAGACTGAATTCGCCACGGCAAGTTCAAAATATCATATAAAATGCCGTCAATACGATAGCGGATTTTGAGGTTGCCGGAATAAGGCTCGACGTGGATATCACTGGCGCGGTCTTTAATCGCTCCGGCGACTAACAAGTTGACCAGTTTAATAATCGGCGCGTCACTGGTTTCATCGAGCAAATCGGCTGTTTCATCAATTTTGGAAATAAGATCATCAGTAGAGGCGTCATTCATTTCTTCGAAATAGTCTTTGGCGGAAGCGCGGCTCATATCGTAAGCCATATTAATCGCCGCCATGATAGCGTCCTGTGAGGAAAGGACAACCGGTAAATCCGGGCTTTTCAGAAGTTGCCGCAAATCATCAACAGACTGAAAATTTGTGGGATCGTTTACGGCGATTGCCGAATCCTGAGAAGTGATGAGCGGAACAATCTTATGCTTTTTCAGGTATTGAATGGAGACGTTTTGCGTGAAATCAATATTAATGCTCTCCATAGGTAATTCCGGCCAGAAAGCAAGCCCGAAGTGCTCAGCAAGTATTTTTAATAATTGGATTTCATCGAGAGCTTTTTTCCGGATGAGCTGATCGAAAAATCCGGTGCCGTTGTTTTTCTTCATACTGTGCGCTTCGGCAAGGGTATCCAGAGCAACTCCTGCTGAGATTAATTTTTTATCCAGAGAGGAAAAAACCGCCCCTTGCGGATGGGGAAAGCTATGGGCAGAGCCTGCGGATTTTTTTAAGGCTGTATGGATTTTAGACATAAGTGGTCAGAGCCTTCAGCTTAAGGTTTAGCCGGTGTTTTCTTTTCAGCAGGGAGTGACGCGCCTGAAGGTTTAGTCTCCGGTTTCTTTTCATTGAGCTTAATGACTCCCTCTACCACTTCTCCCATTGTTTCTCTTTTCTCCTGATAAAGTCCTGCGGCATCTTTCTGAGTGCGGACGATATGCGGCGTTAAAAAAACATACAAATTTGTTTTTTCCCGGGAAGAGGAATGTGTTGAAAAAAGCCAACCCAGAATAGGAATGTCACCCAGTAGCGGTATTTTATATGTATCTTTCTCCGTACTGTCTCCCACCAGGCCGCCGATAACGACGGTTTCATTATCCTTGACCACTACCGTAGTTTTTGCGGTTCTTTTTAAAGTTGTCGGTGTTGTGGAAGTGGCGGCGGATGTAAGCTTGGTGACTTGCTGCGATATTTTCAGGCGAATAAAATTCTCCTCGTTGATATGCGGCGTGATATTCAAAATTACACCGACATCTTTATATTCATAAGTGTTGTAGCCAACCAGCGTGCTCGTTGTCGATTGCTGTTGTTGGGTTATGTAAGGCACATTGGATCCCACATTTATTTCCGCTTCTTCATTATCCAAGGTCATGATCTGGGGAGTGGATAAAATGGAGACTTCCTGATCCGTCTTGTAGGCCTGAATGACGGCTCCGATGTTCGGGAAAGTGATGCCGCCAATGGTAATGCCGGCGCCGATAATACCCATGGAAAAACCACTGGGGAAAGCAGCTGAAACTCCGGTAGAAGTTGTCGTAGTTAAACTATCGAGGATATTATAGCCGCCTGGCGTTGTACTGCTCGCACCGCCGGAGCCGATAATTGCCACTGCCTTGCCGGAATCCATGCCGGTTATTGAGCCTGTATCCTTAAGCCCGCGCCATTCCACGCCCAAATTAAAATCTTTATTTGTGTTGACTTCCATTATTAAGGCTTCAATGTAAACCATGGGCCGCGGCACATCTAGCTGTTTGATAATACTTTCAAGAATTTTGTAATCCTCTCTTTCAGCCATAACCACCAGTGTATTGGTTGCCTTATCCGGGACGACCTGGACATTTTTTGAAACCACCGGGGCAAGCGTTTTTTGCGTTGCTGCCGCACTGCCCGTAGCCGTCGTCGCGCCGCTGTCCTTGACAATACTGTTGAGAACTTTCGCTAAGTCCTCGGCATTGCTGTTTTGCAGGCGGTAAACCTGAATATTGGATTCGCCGCGGGGCACGTCTTTATCCATAAAGGCAACAAGTTTGCGTACATTTTCCGTATCCGCGACGCTGGCCATGATGATGATCGAGTTTGTCCGGGAATCCGGGACGACTTTTATGGGCGTTGCGTTGGCGTGGCGCTGCTGAAAAATTGTCGTCAATGATTTCACCACTTCCGAAGAGGAAGAATTATGCAACGGAATATAGGATATCTGATCCCCGGCACCTTCAACATCAAGAGCAAGTATAATTTCCTGCAGTCTTTTGATATTGGACAAATAGTCGGTAATTACTAAAATACCCGCAGGCGGATAAGAAAGCACTGAACTGGACTTGGAAATAATAGGATCCAAAACACGTTTTATTTCATCGGGGTTGGCACGTTCCAACGCAACTATCTGAGTTACCATGCGGTCTTCCGGGGCGGCAAGTTCATTTTTCAGCCTTGTTTCCATGCCCTTTTCCCGCGCCAAAGTTGCGGGAATGATCTTAATCATATCCCCCGCAGGAACGACGGTAAATCCGTTAATTTCCAGAACAGACAGAAATACTTTATAGACATCTTTCAGAGGGATTTTTTTAGGAGATATGATGGTGACCTTGCCTTTGACTTTGTCATCAATGATGAAATTCTTTCCGGTAAGTTCACTGACAAACTTTACCAGCACGCTTATATCGACATTGTCAAAATCAAGGGTTACATATTTCTTAGCGGCTTCTTTTTTCGCGGGATGAGCCGGTAGTTTTTCGTCCTGAATTTCTTCGGGCGTTTGTATTACATTTTCTGTTTTAACTTCCTTTAATGGCTGGGAGGGAGTAATCGCTTTTATTTCTTTAGCTTGCGGCACGGCATCTTTTTTCTGCGTATCTTCAGGTTGAGCGGCTGGAGGTGCAGGTGCACCTGCAATTGTTGTGTTAACATTTTCGTCGGTACCGGCAACACGAGCTGCAAATGCCGATCCTCCGGCACAAAGCATTATTATCAGCGCGATTATACCGCCAGCGATCAGGCCTGGCCTTATAATAAAAGCATTCAAATTTTTCATCTTAATTTATTGTTTCTCCAGTAATTTTTTAAATTCCGGCAAATCAGCCATAGTCTTCAGATCGCCGTCATTTTCCGCCCAATGTCTCACTTCCGGGTTAAACCTAATGGCATTCTTCAGATAAGAAAAACTTCGGGCCGCATCATTTTCTTGCGCGTAAAGACAGGCCAGATTATAATGGGCGTCGGGATAATCGTGTTTTATATTGAGCGCGTCATTAAAACGCATAATCGCCCGCTTGTATTGTTTCTCACCCATATAAATTACACCAAGATTATTAAATGCCTGCACGTTATTTTGATCAATTTTGACCACTTTTCGATAAAGTTTTTTGGCTTCTTTTAATTTTCCTTCACGCTGCCGCTCCAGAGCCTGCGCGAAAAGAGCTTTAGCTTTAGCAATCTCCGGCTTAACTTTAGGCGTTGAGGAGGAGGCTGTTTTCCTATTTAAACCGGTTTTATTTTTTTTGTCCGCTGTCGTTTCTTTAACAACCTGTGGCTTTGCTGAAACAGCGTTAACGACAGCCGGAGCCACAGTAGGTGCGCTTGTTTTCTGTGCCGGGACTTTTACCGTCAAAGAAGACGCGCTTATTATCTTTGCCGGAATTATTGTATCAGCAGTCCAGTACATCAGGAATATAATCCCTGCCGCCCAGAAAAAAACTATCAATATCCCGGTTATGGAAAGCCATTTTTTAGACCGGTCAGGTTTTTTCCCGGATGTCGATACTATATTCCCATAGGCCGCATAGCCTGATTCCTTATCTTTTTGTGCCTTGCGTAACGCGTCGTTTATGTAGCTCATAATGTCCCTTTGGTCAAGGATTTCCATCGGCAGTTAGGTTGTCAGGCGAGACCATATTTTTCTGCCTCTGCTCATTGTTCTTTGGAAATAATTAATTCCGATATCATGAACCGCCAGCTTGACAATTTTACGGTCAATTTTACTTACATTTTTTGTGTAAGCGATCAATAAAGACCTGTCGCAAAGAGCGTTGATCCGGCGGGGTATGCCTTCAGAGAAGGTATAAATAAGATTAAAAGCTCCCCTGGTAAATTTAAGCGAGCCTGGACCATGCGCGATTATCAGGCGATGCTGTATATATTCGCGCACTTCCCGCAGCGACAAAGGCTTCAGATCATATCTTACCGTGATTCTTTCGTTTAACTGCCGCAGCGCAGGCAGCATTAAAGTATTATTTAATTCCGGCTGACCGATTAAAATTATCTGAATGAGTTTTTCTGTTTCGGTTTCCAGATTCGAAAGCATTCGGATTTGTTCCAGAACTCCGTGCGAAAGATTCTGCGCTTCGTCAATCAAAAGCACCGCTGTTTTCCCAGCGGCGAAATTCCTAAGCAGAAAATCATTCAAAGCGTCAATATAATTCTTTTTGGTTTTTAACTCGCCTTTGATGGTGATGCCGTATTCACCAAGAATAGTTTCCAACAAATCAAGGTCGGAGATGTTTGTGTTGAAAATCAATGCTGTTTCCACCGAATCATCCAGCGAGTTGATCAAGCTGCGGCAGATGGTTGTTTTCCCCAGGCCGATGCCGCCGGAAATTAAAACAAACCCTTTTTTTTCCTTAATGCCATAGATAAGGCAATTCAAGGCATCGCGATGCTGCTCGCTCAGGAACAGGTAGCGCGGTTCCGGTGATAAGCTGAAAGGATTTTCTTTTAAACCAAAATAAGCGGCATACATATTAATATATTCCCTTGATCTGATCAGTAAAAAGAATAATTGATAGTTTCGATTTTGCCGTTTCTCTTAACGTTCAAAGTTACACTGCCGCCGGACTGCATTAAGTTTACAGTCTGCAGCAGATTATCAGCGCTTTGTATAGGCTTGTTATTTATATCAATTATTATATCGCCATTTTGCAGTCCCATCTTTTCGTAAAGGCTATTGGGAGCAATATTGGAAATAATATATCCATCTTGGACACCTCCGTTTAAAGAGGGACGCACAACGGCCTGATTCATTATGGACTTCAAATCACTTAAATTTTCACTTACTGTTTTTTTGCTCAAAGTCATACTTTTGGGAGTAGCACGCCCCGGTGAATTGGGAAGTAAAAAACCTTCCATCGTCGCTTTTACTTTTAATGTTATTTCCCGGCCCTCGCTTCTTAATGTTGCCGTATTACGAGTTATTTTGGTTAGCTTGGCCGAACCGATCTTGTCTCCCAGCCGGTATAATTTCTGTTTATGTGTGTCGCGTTCTTCAATAAAAATAAAGCCGAAAGAAGAATTACAGGCCACCGTGCCTTTCAAATCAATATCCATAAATTTCTCATCGGAATCAAGCAGCCCTCCTTCCGACTGTTTATCACTTACGGCTTTCAAAGTTGAAAGAAATAGATTGCGTTCGGTGATGATTCCGTAATCCTGAAGTTGATGGGGTTGGGAATTATCCGTAGTGACTGAGGAAGAAACATTGTTTTTAACGGCGGTAGTTTGATTTGTCAGGGGTAAGCTGATAATCTTGTAAAAAAGATCGATGGTTTCATAAGACAATATTGTTATCGTCAGCAAAATTAAAAACGACCGCAATAAAGTAATATCAATTGCCGGAAAGGCGCTTAAATTACTCATCCGGCCAAACAATTCTTTTATCAGCTGTGTTATTTTAAGCAACATACTCTTTACCAGTGGAGCCCCCTTCGGCAGGAGCCGAAGGCTCCCTATAATAACGCGATCTCCCGCGAGGTACAACGCATTTCTCCCCCGGCTGGAGCCGGGGGGATTTCAAGTCGCGGGATTATCAAATATAGCGGAATATAGGATTGGTAAATGTTCCGCCGATCGTAACATTCATTTTAGCTTTGTTCTGTCCTAATATTTCCATCATGCCGTTTAAATTAAGCTGGCTCAATTTAAAATCGTCAGCAAGCATTATTTCGCCTTTTAAGAAACAATTTATCTGCGGACCGGATATTTCCAGTTTTTCCATCTTCAGGCTGCCGTTTTTTAATTGAGCTTTTATTTCCCCGCGATCAAATTCAATTCGCTTTAATCCCAGAAATGGTTCGGCTAAAGGATAAGTTCCCTTTGTTAAAGAAAACGCGATTGATCCGGAACCATTGCCGCTGATTTCTTTAGCGGAAGTATAAGTCAGATTGCCTTTCGCTTTTCCAGTGATTTCTCTTGACAGCATTGTTTTAATTAAAGCGCATCCGGCCAGATCAATATTTTGAAAATTTAAAAATCCTTCTTTTGGCGGATACATTTGGGACAGAGAAGCCAGGCCGACGCGTCCATCAAATTTGCCGCCATAAGCTTTGCCGCTCAATCCCAGATAGGTATGCTTTTGAAAAAAGCTCAATGGATTTAGCTGCACATCGAGAAAATCGCCCTGAAAGGGAATATCGGCCGATGAGGCTGAACTTATGGTTATATTTTTCAGTCCCAACCCCAAAGGCAGAGATAGCCGCAATGTTTCCATCTTCAAAATAAAACCCGACGAATTGACAGCGTTTTCCAGTCTGCTCTGGACAATATCCGAGGGGAACAGCAGATATAAAAATACCACGGTAATAAATATCCCGTAGAGCGTAAACCATAAGGTCTTTTTTTTCAGGATGCTCATCTTGCTATTTTTCCCTCTGCGACTGATTCAGTGTCTGAAATGAAGATATTTGCAACTGCGCGCTTAAGTATTCCGGACTTTCTTTCATTTTATTTATGGTAATCTTTTTTATTCTCACTAAATCCGCCGGTGATTCGACAAAATATAAAAAGTCGGTAAGCTGCTTAATGGTAATTTTTTCCAGTTTCATGTCAATTAATGATTCTTCCAAAGAAACGAATTGTATCCCTTTTGAAGAATTCATTTGTTTGATCCTTCCCCGGACATTTGCCTGCGTTGCCTTTTTTTCCAAATAGGCAAATAAAGTAAAATCAGCGCTGCGCGCGGACATGGATCTTTTTATTTTCGCCATTGCCGCTTCCTGCAAAGTAAACTCGGCATCGAGCTTGCTCATTTCGTTTAGTTTCTTTTGATTAACCTGTATTGCTTTTGTTAGTTTTGCTTTGGCTTCCCAGAAAGGAAAAACAACGATTTCCAGAATTAAAGCAATCAAAACGAATATTGCCGCGCCGGCGACTAGTTTTCGCTGTTTAGCGTCTAATTTTTCCCAGAATGTTTTGATCATTTAAGTTCTATCCTTAAATCGAAATCAATTTTGCCGCCGTCTTTGGCCAGGCTCGTCGAACCCATGGTCACATCTTTAAAATATCTGGATTTCAAAAGCTCGTTTCTGACCGTGGAAATATCGTCAGTCTTTTTCGCCTCGCCTTTAATTAAAACAATACTGTTTTCGTAACTTAAATTGGTGATAACTATGTCCAGCGAAGGTGCAATCAAACTGGAAATTTCTTTTAACATATTGAGCACGGTTATTCCCGTGTCCCCTTTATAAAAACCGAAAGTCTTTTTATCCTCAACAAGCTTTGTCTTGAGTTGCTGCACCGGGTCAACTATAGTTTTCGTCTCGGGGGAATTTTTCTTGAAAATCAGGGAGATTTGTTTTTTGATGCTGCCCAGGCGCTGAGTCTTTAAGCTGTAGTCAAGAACCTGATTGACTATAGCCAGCAGGAAAATTATTCCCGCAGCTACCGCAGCCCACTTTAATTGTCCTTTAAAGTTAAAGCGGACGTTTTTAGCCGCAAACTCCCCCTGCCGGAAATTAAAAGATTTTCGACCGGAAAAAGCCCTCATCGCCGCGGCAATCGCCGTGTTCATTGTTTGCGGAGGGCATTCGCGCCTGATATTTTCATCAATTTCCAGTTGTTTCAGCCGGATAAGATCAAGGACTTCCAGCGAAAGGGAAAAAGATTTTTCCAGTTCTTTTTGCAGCACAACAAACAAAGAACATCCGCCGGTTATGGTAATGTGCGCCGGATCTTTTTGCAGAGAGCCGTTTAGTTTCATGTACTCGATAGTATTTTTTAACTCGGAACAAAAATAGCGGCACACGGCGTCAACAGTGGCGCACGAGGCAGAGTAATCAGACTTGATTTTCAATTGTTCGGCTTTATCTTTTTCCACAGACAAATCCTGCGCCAGTGCGGCTGTTATTTGCTCGCCGCCAAAAGCCAGAGAACGAATTTGAACAATTGCGCCATTTTCATAAAAGGCCGCTGCAGTTGAGCCTGTGCCTATATCCAGAATGACTCCGCAAGCCGCTGACGTTTTACCGGCCAGTATCTGCGAGGCCAAAGCAGTGGGAGAAATATCGATAATCGATAAATTGCCCAGATTGCCTTCCACTTTCTCTATCCAATCGCGGATGATTTTTTTGGTGAGCGCGGCCACAAGAAGCCCATCACGGGGAATCGTTAAATAATCGGCAACTACTTCATCTATGGCCAGTGGAATAAGCGGCTCTAATTCAAAAGCCAGTGTTTTTCTGATTTTATTATCATCGTGAAAAGGCAGGCTGACTTGCCGGAACATGACGTCGGCAGGCGGCAGGCAAACTAAGCAGGGAGTGTTGGAAAAACTTTTGTCCTGGGCCAGTTTTTTTAATGCCGGTTCAATTCCGCCGCAAGTGTTAATATCCAAAGTCCGGGCGGCAAGAATGCGGCCGCCGGTTAAACCTTTCGGGGTGAACAAAACCGCCTTAATGGTGTTGGGACCGATATCCAGCCCTACTATGGTCTGCGACATTAATCCTGCCTCCATTTGATTATCTGGACGGTTTGCCCTGACCTTTTTACCACGCCGCTTAAGCTTTGTGACATGTTCTTCATCTTTCCTACGGAAATAATTTTAAAATAATTGCTTTTTACCGTAATCAGTTCTGGCGAGATGTTCACGTCCGCCATACCGGGAACTTGTTTATACCACTGGGGACTGGATAAATCATTACCTTCTTTCCGGCGGTATTCATCCATTCTATCAGCCAATTCAGCGCTGATTTCGGCAGAAAGAGCGCGTAAAACAATCTTGGGCGCTGTATTAATATTTATTAATCCATCGCTGTCGGCGGTAACGTAACCAGCCAGCGCTGGTTTTTCTTTTGTCCCGTTAAAAATCTCTTTGGTTACCCCCTTTACCATAAGCAATTCCTCAATGCAATCCAATGGAGCATTTTTCGCTTCATAAGGCGGATCTAAAGAAGTGTAATAAGAGCTTTCCGCTCCATAACCGGTGACTTCTTCATCAGCATCGATCCAGTCTTTGATGGAATCGACAATTTCATTTATTTTTCCTTCGTCCAATCCGAATTCTGGCTGGCTTAGCAATCTAACCAATATCTCTTTGATAGCCGCATTGTATTCGTTTCCATTTATCAGTTTATTAAGAGGAATTTTCCCGGTTTCATCTTCAACTGTCGCGATAAAGTAACCGTCAGTAAAAAGACTTGTGGATTTTTCGGATAAAAGATCTGCTTTTGCCCAATTATCACGCAAAGTGTCATAATCGTTTTTGGAATTAGCCAGCAAGGCGGCTGCTCCGTAAAATCCTGACTTGGCAATATAAGTTAATTTAATGCCGTCGCTGATGTTGGCCGCATCATAAATCTCGGCGCGGGATGACCTGTTCAATTCGATGACGACAGCCACTAAAATACCAACGATCAATATTACAGTGATCAGCGCGATACCACGATTATTGTAATGAGACCCAAGTTTCAGAAACAGAGTGCACTGAAACTTGCAGGTCGAATTATCCCGCCGTTGGCGGGATGCAGCGGAGGGTATAATACTCGTAGTGAACTTGAGAAATTGTTTCCAAAGCTTGCTTTGCGATTTATACCCGTGATTGAATATTTCTTTCATTGCATTTATTTTTTAACCGGTAAAAATACTTTCGTCATAAATTTGTACGGTTTTTCCTTGTCATTTAAATTGACCAGGGACAACTCTATTTTTACGGCTCTGGGAGACTTGCCTTGTTGTTCGGACGAAGGTGAAGAAGAATCCCAGGAGTCCAATTCCGCGCCTGTAGAATCATAAAATCTTAAGTTCAAAGAATTAACATTTTGACAAATAACAAATCCGCCGCTGGGGTTTTTCCCCGGGGACGGTTTGGCTCCGAACAGATCCGATCTCCACAAAGAAAAGCTGCCCCCGTCTTCATCCTCTTGCACATAGTAACTGATCTCTGCCGGACGCCCTTCACTTTCATTTTCGCCAAAAGCCAGATGAGAGGCCGACCAGAAAGAAAGAGAATAAAACTCCCGGTTACTTAATGTTTGTTTCTCGGCGCGCAAATCAAAGGAGTCGGAGGTGGTCTGCAGAGATGACAAATCTTTAATCATCCTGTCCATGGACGTACGGGCCATTTTATAAATGTTGCCTTCTTCCTCCAACTGATGCGAAGTTTTCAAAATACCACTGTAGGAGACATAAACTGTTGCCATAACCAATCCTAAAATAAAGATGGCAATCAGTATTTCGACTAGTGTAAATCCGCAGCTACGGGGCTGTTGAAAAACGCTCATCTGCCGTGTTGCGCTACAAACCGCACCGCTCGACGTATGTAAATATACGCATCGCGGTTCGGTTCTTTGCGCGCCTTGCATCTGAACATTTTTGAACAGCCCCGAAACATGGGCTTTTTCAAGAACTCCTCTATGAGTAATTTTTTTTATAAGCTGACTGGTCATGATTTACATTCCCGTCGTCTTGTAAAGAACAAGTTTGTATGTCCCGCGACTGATAAATAGTTTATTGGTTACCGTAACGTCAATTTTCTTAAACTGCGGCAGTTGGGTGTCGCCAACTTCCAGATGCCAGGTATACTGAGGATAATCGGGACCAAAGTCTCCGTCTTCGCTGTGATTGTCCAACGTAGATGCGGCTTCCACCTCGACCATTTTGCTTTGAGCCAGAAGAGAAGCTGTGGTCATAAAACGTGAATCGGTGGACATGGAAATGCTCTGTGATTGCGACTGAAAAACAGCGACGAGCGCGATCGCCAGAATTGCCATGGCAATCATCACTTCCATGAGTGTGAAACCGTTTTCTTTGTTTTGCATCTCCGCTGTCCATCCTTTATCTGTAATTGGATTGTCCTAAACCAGACATTGAAACATCAATATATTTATCGTAAATATCCGTTACACCCAGAAAGGGATTTATAACGATGGTCATTTTATCTTCTTCATAAGCCAAATGGATTACGGCCGGAGAACAAATATTATTTTTCCCGAATTTAATTCTTACCTCACCATCGGATTGTTTTTTATTATTTTCTCCCACAACATCGAGGATAGCAACATCGGAAGGTAAATGTTTAGGGATTTTTTTTATCTCATCTTGTTTTTCCGGCGTCATGTCGGATGCCAAAACCCAATAGGTAGAGTTCGGTAAATCAAGGCAGAGAATGTAATCTATTTGATCGCGGACGGCTTCCCCGCGCAGTTTTCTTTCCAAGCCAATAAACTGACGCGAAGCTTTTTTGAGATTGTCCCCGGTTAGAACATCCCTCATGGAGGGAACTGCCAATACCAAGACCACTCCAATGAGCACGATTACCAGCAACAATTCAACAAGAGTAAAACCTTGCTTATTCAAGTTCCCAATTATTGATGTCTTTATCGACACCTTCTCCTCCCGGCTCACCGTCCTTACCCAGACTACTTAAATCAAAATCGCCGTGAGAACCGGGACAGACATAAACAAAGTCATTCCCCCATGGGTCTTTGGGTACTTTACCTTTTTCCAGATAGCCTCCTTGACGCCAGTTTTTGGGAAGGTCTCCGACGGTGGGCGCTTCCACTAAAGCTTTAAGCCCCTGCTCTGTTGTGGGATAACTACCATTATCGAGCTTGTAAAGTTTCAGCGCTGATTCGATACTTTCAATTTGCATTTTAGCTTTGGCCTGCCGTGCCTCGTCGGGGCGTCCCATAACACGGGGAATAATCAGGCCGGCAAGTACTCCTAAAATGATAATTACCACCATCAACTCTATTAAGGTAAACCCTGCCTGTGTGTTTTTCTTTTGTCTGACCTTTTTCATAATCAACCTCTATTTTTTATGGATAAACTTACTTATCTTACTAACTGGTTCATTTCAAAAATTGGTAACAAAATGGAAACGACAATAAAGCCGACCCCAAGCCCCATTACTAATATCATTACCGGTTCCAGAAGAGAAGTCATAACCATTATATCGGATTGAGCTTCCGTTTCGTAAGCCGTGGCTATGCGGTTGAGCATCCTCTCCAACGTACCGCTTTGTTCTCCCACGGCAATCATTTCAATCACCAGGGGAGGAAAGATGCCGCTCTGTGTCAAGGGACCGGACAGCCCTTTGCCTTCCTCCAAATCTTTACTGGCTTTACTGATTGCTTCGCCGATGATAATATTATTCACGACGTTGCGAACTATTTCCATTGCTGAAAGAAGCGGTACACCGCTTTGCAGCAGAGTGGCCAGTGTCCGGGAAAAACGGGCAATTGCTATTTTCTGGTTGACTTGACCCCACACCGGAATTTTCAGTTTAGTGTTGTCCCACATACGTTTGCCCCCTTCCGTGCCGGTCGTCATATATTTAAAAGCGGCCACTCCCGCGGCCAGAAGAATCAGAATAAGCCACCAGAATGATTTTAAGAAATTGCTGATGGTAATTAAAATAATTGTGATCAGCGGCAGAGTCTGGTGCATATCGCTAAAAATGCCGGTAATTTTAGGCACAACGAAAGCCATTAACAGAAAAATAACTGCGCTTCCCATAAAAAACATGATAAGCGGATAAGCAAGGGCGGAACGAATCTTGTTCATTAATGTCTGCTGATTCTCACTGAAGTCGGCCAGCCTCTCTAAAACAAGGTTGATTGTTCCCGATGCTTCCCCGGCTCTGACCATGTTTAAGTAAAAAGGCGGAAATATCTGATGAAAACCGGACATGCTTTCCGTCAAACTCTTACCTTCGTTAACCTGCTCGCGAATTTGAGCTAATGATTTTTTTAAAAGAGGATTCTTGGCCTGTTTCATTAAGATCGAAAGTGAAGGCACCAGAGGCATCCCGGCGCCTAAAAGGGTGGACAACTGACGGGTAAACATGGAAACATCGTTAGCGGAAACCCTTTGCCAGATGTTAATCTTGAAAACTCCCGCTAATGCCGTTTCTTTCTTGTCTGTCGCCTGATTAATTTCGACGGGATAAACGTTTTCTTCCCGCAGCTTCTGTCGCGCCGCGGCGATACCCGGCGCATCAACAAATCCTTTACGCTGGCGTCCTTTCTCATCTAACGCCACGTATTCAAAAACACTCATTTGTTCTCACTCCATCAAATCAAAAACATTTAATAAGTTTAACATGATTTTAAACTTGATTCAATCCCGCGGTTTGGAATCCCCCTGCTTCAGCTGGGGGATGAATGCGGTGTAATCCGCGGGAGGTCGCTTTATTGTAGGGAGCCTCTGGCTCCTGTTGTAGGGGGCTCCACTAAACTCCGATTTCCATAACGAAGTACAGGGGAAAGACAATGGATAATTTCAGATAAATAACGTACCTCTTTGATAAGGCCTGTCAAGTTAATTCTTGTCGCCAAATAAATTCAAATGCGTGCCAAACCGCTCATGTAACGGGCGCTAATCTCGTCTGCCGGTTCAATACAGAGGCATTTCAGATAGGCTTTAATAAAGCCTTTGAGAAAAACTGCCGGCGGCAGTTTTTCTATGTTATTTTCCTCTATACTGTTTAGATAATCGATACGGATTTTTGTTTCTTGATGAATTTTTTCTATACCCACTCCCAACTCATTTCTAATGGCCTTTAGATCGGCGCCGCTGATCTCCTGTTGAGAAAGAATTTCTCTGATGCGCTGATTTTGAGAAACTTTTTCTTTTAGTTCAGCGTTATGAGTCTTTAGCATGCCGGAGGCATCACTCTGCCGGTTAATATCAAAAATACTAACAAGTTTTTTAACCGCCGGGTTCCTTTCCGTAGAGTCGATAATTCCCAACCGGATAAGTTCGTTGTCGTAGATATCCCTTTCTTTTTCATTGATGAGTGTAAAGTAAGCTTTTTCCAAAAGAGATAGTATTTCTTTTCTTTCTTCCGGCGAAAAAAAAGAATAACTGACCAAGGAATCGGATTGATACATCTGCAATGCGGAATTATAGGCGCCGCGAATTTCCAGAACTGCCGCATTAGGTTTAATATCTAGCATTTCGTAATAATTCAGCTGGGCGAAATCTTTTTCCATGCACGACCTCAAGTCTGTAAATTTTAAAGATAGTTAAGCATCAGTTGTTCGCCGAAGGAACTACCCATTTTCCTGTTCAGTTCGCGCAGATCATTGGCGGCACGCGTGTGAGGATAACGGTCTAAAAACGATATCCTCTGACAAATGGCATCGTGAACATGTTCGTCGTAAGCAATGTTGCCGGCAAAATCAACATGCAGTCCGAGATGTTTTTTAATAATCTTGCATATCTGTAAACCCAGCTCGACATTATCCTGTTTGCGCAATTGGTTAAGAATAAGTTTGAAGCTGAAATAGTTGAAATCTTTTTTAATCAGCATGTATTTTTCCGGATATTCTTTTTTAACAACGGAAATAATATGCTCCGGTTTGTTAAAAGAGTCGTCCCCTGACTGCTGCCTGGCCTTTTTTTCCAGCGCCTTGAAGTCGGTTGCGTAAAAATAATGGCGAATCCGGCGGAAGTAAATAGCGCGCATAAGCCGGTAAACGTTCTCAATGGAAGTTGGCTCCGGCGTGGTGATGAATATGCCGTTTCTAGAGGCCAGAAAAAAATCGAGCGTGTTGAAGGCGGTGCCAGCGCCCAAATCCAGCAAAATATATTCGTATTGCAATTTGGGTATGGCCCTCAAAGTTTTTATCTTCTTATCATAGGGGAGATTGGCGATATCCAGATTATCATGGGCGCCGCTGATCAAAAAAAGGTTGGGGAAGGGTGTTCCTAAAACGGTGTCTTCCAGAACAGGTATTTTTTTTGCGACGAAATCGGAAAAACATTTTTCCGGATAAGGGACCCCTACCATGGTGTGCAGATTCGCTGCGCCCAGGTCGAGATCAATCAGGAGGGTTTTTTTACCCGATTTAGCTAAAAGCCGTCCCAGGGAACTGGCTAAGAAACTCTTGCCGGATCCTCCTTTGCCTCCTCCAATTGGCCAGATATGCGCCATAAGACATCCATTTTGTGGTTTTTGAAACTCCAATTCCGAAAGCAAAGCGCATAACCTAAAGGTTACGCATCCGTCGAAATTGACAAGTTAATGAGACCCAAACTTCAGAAACTAAGTGCGCTGAAGTTTGCAGGTCGAATTACCCCGCAAAGCAGAGGGTATGAGCTCCAAAGCTTGTTTTGGGGTCATACCCGTGGTTGTGAAAGTCATACATGATAAATTAGTGATATTCAAGCGCTAAGTTAATGAGACCCAATCTTCAGAAACAGAGTGCATAACCTAATAACCTGAAGGTCACATGAGGATATCCCGCGCAGCAGGGATGTGGTGTAAATAAACTTTTTGGTGGTAATAATAATCGTGATTTCGGCAATTTTTTGCCGGATAACTTACTTGACTTCTTTCACTTTTCCTCCTAAACCAGTATTACTGAAATGGACATGTGTCGCGCCTGGAAAATACTGTTGAATAATGCCGGAGTGCTCATGATTGATAAAGAACCTAAATTTAAAGTCGCCTTGCTGCAAAATTATAACGAAGCTCATATAGCTTTAAATGGAAGATTTTCACTGCCTGACGACCGCGCGATAGACGGCCAATTTATCGTTCGGGTTGATAAAGGTCTGGTTGGGCTGATCGATTCATCAGGAACGGAAAGATTCAGGCAAAAGGAAATTTTACTTTCAGCAGTCGAACGATCAAGTTTTACGGTATTTGATGTAAAAATCGGTATTGATTTCCACTGGCAAAGAAGTCAGGAACAATCATTTTGTGGCAATTTGTTTTTATCCGTCGGTTCCGATTCCTCTTTTAATCTCATCAACGAAATTTCTCTGGAAGATTATCTGGAAAGCGTTATCTCTTCGGAAATGTCCGCCGAAGCGCCGCTGGAATTTTTAAAGGCGCAAGCTATAGCCGCCCGCAGTTGGCTCGTCGCGATGCTCGCGAAAAAGAAATCCGTGCGGTCTAATCCTGCGTCAAAAAATGAAAATGAGATCATCGTCTGGCAGGATGTCAACGATCATGAGGGATTTGATGTTTGCGCGGACGACCACTGTCAGCGCTACCAAGGGATAACAAAAATAATTTCGGAAAATGTCCATACGGCAATAAATGATACTCGCGGACTTTTTCTGGTTTATGCCGGAGCAATATGCGACGCCCGCTACTACAAATCCTGTGGCGGTCAAACGGATATTTTTCCCACGGCATGGGAGGACAAATCTCCGAAGTATCTGAAAAGTGTAAGCGATGATGTTGGGCAGCATTCTCCGGTTCAATCGGAGGCTCGAGCCGAAGGCTGGCTTAACGGCAGGCCGCAGGCTTTTTGCAACACAACGGATAAGGAATTGCTGAGCAGTATTTTACCGGACTTTGATCAGGAAACGTCTGATTTCTATCGTTGGCGGGTCTTGTACAAAAGGCATGATTTGGAAGAAATAATCAGGAAAAAATCGGGCATTGATTTCGGCACACTGCAAAATCTAATCCCCTTAGAGCGCGGTCCTTCCGGCAGAATTTCCAAATTGAAAATTGAAGGCTCGCAAAGAACTGTGATTGTCGGCAAGGAACTGGAAATACGCCGCTGGCTTTCATCAAGCCATCTTTTGAGCAGCGCTTTTATTGTTTCAAAGACGAACGCGGCTGATGGTTCCGTGGAGAGTTTTGCACTTACCGGCGGCGGCTGGGGGCATGGCGTGGGCCTGTGCCAGATTGGCGCGGCAGTCATGGCGACAAAAGGATTTAAGGCAGAAGAAATACTGACGCACTACTTTACCGGAGCCATTTTGAAAAAGCTCTACTAACGTGCCGGATCAATAAAAAAATTGGGGAAAGAAAAAAAGAAATAATCTTAAACCATGTCCGAAATAATAAAAGAAACAACGAATAATGCCGATCGGACCCCCTGGCTCTGGGTTCCTTCTATCTATTTGTCTGAAGGCATTCCTTATATGATTGCCATGACAGTGAGCGTAATTTTCTACAAACGGCTGGGACTCTCCAACACGCAAATCGCTCTTTACACGAGTTGGCTTTACCTTCCCTGGGTAATCAAACCCTTCTGGAGCCCATTTGTCGATATTTTCCACACCAAGCGTTTCTGGATACTGGCAATGCAACTGGCTATCGGTGGCTCGCTGGCCGGTGTCGCCCTGACCATACCGGCTTCTGATTTTGTACGCTACACGCTGGCTATGTTCTGGATTATGGCGTTTAGTTCCGCCACGCATGATATTGCCGCTGACGGTTATTACATGCTGGCGCTCGATACACCGCAGCAGGCGGCCTTTGTCGGTGTGCGCGTTATTTTTTACCGTGTCGCTACCATTGCCGCCAAAGGCGGGCTGGTGATTATGGCCGGTGTGCTGGAAAATTACGGCTATCCTGTAGCGCGCGCCTGGTCGCTGGCTTTTATCGGTGTGGCAGCGGTTTTTCTGGCTTTATTTATCTATCACTTTTTTGTTTTGCCGCGACCAGCCATAGATAAAAACGCGCCATGGGATAAATCGAAAAATTTTCTGGCGGAATATTTCCGCATTCTGACCTTATTTTTCCAGCGTAAGGATATTCTTATCATCATTTGCTTTTTCCTGTTCTATCGATTTGCCGAGGCGCAACTGGTAAAGATGGTAGCGCCGTTTTTGCTCGATCCCCGCGTTAAGGGTGGTTTGGGTCTGACCACGGCGGAGGTCGGAATAATTTACGGCACGGTTGGCGTAATGGCGCTTATGTTAGGTGGGCTTTTGGGCGGCTATGCGGTTTATAAAAATGGTCTAAAATTATGGCTGTGGCCGATGGTGTTGATAATGCACCTGCCGGATTTAATCTTTGTGTATCTGTCTCATGCTCTACCGCAAAGTTTATGGCTTGTCGGTTCCGCCGTGGCTCTGGAGCAATTTGGTTATGGATTTGGCTTTACGGCCTACACTATGTATATGATCATGGTTTCGCAAGGCGAATATAAAACCGTATTTTACGCTATAGGTACAGGTATCATGGCGCTGGGTATGATGATCCCCGCGATGGGAAGCGGCTGGATTCAAGAAATGCTGGGCTATAAAAATTTCTTTGTCTGGATTTTGATCACGACCATACCCGGATTTATTGTGACAGCGCTGGTGAAGATTGATCCGGAGTACGGCAAAAAATATAAGAAAGAATCAAGAGGCTAACCACACGTTGATGATTAACTGTTGAAATGTTTCTTTAAAGTTGTATTATGTCGGCATTAATAAAAAATTTAATATCTATTGGACGCGCATACTTACAAAAACCTGACGCAGGTTGAATTTTTAGATTAACCATTAAATGCACACACCACACGGGAGATTTTTTTAAATGAGCTATTCAGCGATACGCGATAATCACACTCATGGGAATGTTGGTGATTTTCTCAAAGAAGCCATTTCATCAAATTCAGACGTATCTATTGTTTCAGCATATTTTACAATATATGCATATCATCATTTAAAAAACAATCTCGACGGCATCAATAATCTGAAATTCCTTTTTGGCGAACCAACCTTTATTAAATCTTTAGACCCTGACAAAATTAATACAAGAGATTTTAAAATAGAAGATGACAAAATAGCCATACCGATTGAAAAGAGACTTTGCCAAAAGAAGATAGCGCGTGAATGTGCTGATTGGATCAAGAATAAGACTGAAATTCGTTCCATGGTAAAACCAAATTTTTTACATGGAAAACTATATCATGTGCGACAGGAAAGCGGCATTGAAAAAGCAATCGCTGGCAGTTCCAATTTTACAGTCAACGGACTTGGCCTTGGCGGAAGCAAAAACATAGAATTGAATCTTATTATTGATAGTGACAGAGACCGGCAAGAACTTAAAGGCTGGTTTGATTCAATCTGGAATGACCAGACGGGCTTAGTGGAAGATGTTAAAGCACAGGTTTTGACATACCTTGAACAATTGTATATCGAGAACGATCCTGAATTTGTTTACTTTAAAACACTTTATCATATTTTTGAAAATTATCTGGATGAGCAAAAAAAGGGTGGTTTGTTAGATGAGAAAACCGGCTTCTATGATAGTGAAATCTGGGACATGCTCTATGACTTCCAAAAAGACGGAGTTAAAGGTGCGATTAATAAAATTCTGAAGCACAATGGTTGCATTATTGCTGATAGCGTTGGTTTAGGTAAAACATTTGAAGCACTGGCCGTAATAAAATATTTTGAACTGCTCAACGCGCGAGTGCTTGTTGTCTGCCCGAAAAAGCTCACAGGCAACTGGACAATCTATCAGGCCAGTCAGAACCACCTGCTCAATCCATTTAAGAAAGACAGGTATAATTATACTGTTCTTTATCACACAGATATGGGCCGTGAATCTGGTAAAGCTGCTGCCAATGGCATCGATTTGGAAAATTTTAATTGGGGTGCTTATGATCTAGTTGTCATAGACGAATCACATAATTTCCGCGGCAATCCGCTGGATAAGGTCAAGGATGACGGCACGCTTAAACCAAACCGCGCCAAATGGTTGATGGAAAAGGTTGTTAAGTCTGGAGTAAAAACAAAAGTACTTATGCTCTCCGCCACACCAGTCAACAACACCCTGCGCGACTTGCGCAATCAGATAGCGTACATAACAGAAGGCAAAGAGAATGCATTGTTTGAAACGTGCAATATAAAAAGTGTTAGCGCTACACTGGAAAACGCACAGAAGAATTTTACGCGCTGGGCAGACCCGAAAAACAAATCAAGAAATATGAAGGAACTACTTGAGAGACTTGATTCTTCTTTTTTTAAGTTGCTCGATGAATTAACGATAGCCCGCTCCAGAAAGCATATTAAAAACTTTTATAACATTGAAAAAATCGGCAAATTTCCTGAAAGAAATAAACCGCAATCAGTTTATCCCGATATTGATCTTAATAAAAGATTTCCTTCCTACGATCAGATCAACAAGCAAATTTTGGATTATAAACTTTCAGTCTTCAATCCTTCAAAATATGTTTATGAGGATCAAAAACAAAAATACGAAGAAATGGCTAGCGCATCAGTATTCGGTTTCAAGCAGTCCGACCGTGAAAATTATCTTATCGGCATGATGAAGATTAATTATTTAAAACGATTGGAAAGTTCAATTGAGTCATTTGAAATATCACTGGATAGAACAATACAAAAAATTGAAGCTCTGGAAAATAAAATCGCTGAATTTCTTAAAGTTAAAAAAGGGCGACAGGAAGATTTGCTCGATAGCCTTGTTCCCAGTGAGGACGAACTTGAAGAAAATGCCGACGACACGGAAGCGTGGCAGGTTGGTAAGAAATTGAAGTTTAACCTTGCTGATTTAAAACTTGAAGAATGGCTAATTGATTTAAAGAAAGATAAAAGCGCGTTGAGTAGTTTGTTCAATAATGCCAGGGCTGTAACTGTCGAGCGTGATGCCAAGCTCAAAGAGCTGAAAGATTTGATCCGGCAGAAAATAAAAAATCCAATTAATGCTGATAACAAGAAAGTTATTATCTTTACCGCCTTTGCAGATACAGCACTATATCTTTATGAAAATATGAAAGACTGGGTTCAAAAAGATTTGAAATTGCACTGCGCGCTTGTCTGTGGGGATTACACAAAAACAACCTTGGGCAGAAATGACTATGACAATATCCTGGTAAATTTTGCGCCCATTGCCAAAAACAGGGCAAAGCTCAACAACACCATAACCAATGAAGAAATAAATATCCTGATAGCCACCGATTGTATCAGCGAAGGTCAGAATTTGCAGGATTGTGATTATCTTATTAATTACGATATCCATTGGAATCCTGTGCGTATAATCCAAAGGTTTGGTCGTATTGACAGATTGGGAAGTATCAATAAAACTATTCAACTGGTAAATTTCTGGCCCACAAAAGATTTGGATAATTATATCAACCTGAAAGAACGCGTCGAAGCCCGCATGGCCCTTGTAGATGTGACTGCCACCGCTGACGATAACGTGTTGGCAACAGATAAAATTGAGGAACTGATAACTGATGATTTAAAATATCGCAATCAACAATTGAAGAAATTGAAGGAAGAAGTTCTTGATCTGGAAGATATGGATGAAAATGTTTCACTGACTGATTTTACACTAGATGATTTTAGAATTGAACTGCTCAATTTTCTGAAAAATAACCGCAAAAAACTTCAAGAAAGTCCTTTAGGGCTATACGCCATTGTTCCAGCGCCAGCGGGGGAACATAAAGAATTGATAAAAGACATAGAGTTTACGGATACTGAAAAAGAGATCATTAAGCCCGGCATTATTTTTTGTTTGTCGCAGAAGGGTGATAGTGACGGCAATGAAGAAGTTAATCCACTTAATCCTTATTTTCTTGTTTATATTCGTGATGACGGAACCGTGCGCTATAACTACACGCAGGCCAAACAGATATTGGAGATATATCGGCTTCTTTGCCAAAATCAACATGCGCCTTATGAGAAGCTGTGTGAGTTATTTAATAAAGAAACAAACAACGGACAGGATATGCATAGATATACCAAGATTCTAAAAAAAGCGGTAGAGCAGGTCGTGCATATTTTTAAAAAGAAAGGATCACAGAAACTAACATCTGATCGTGGCGCGCTGTTAATACCAAAAACAAAGCAACTCAATGAGATGGCTGATTTTGAACTTATAACCTGGCTTATTGTGAGGTGAGAAATGCCGCTGAGCCAAAAAGAACTGGCAATTATCCTTCAGGAACGCGAAGGATACCGTATTGAATTTAAAGAACGGATTGCCAACCTGGATAAAGAAATGGTGGCATTTGCCAATGCCTCCGGCGGCAGGATTTTCCTCGGTATAGGGGATGACGGTAAAATAGCTGGCATATCAATTGATAATAAAGTCAAAAGTCAAATACAAGACATTGCCAATAATTGCGATCCCCCGATAAAAATTAAACTGGAAGAATACAAAAATATCCTGGTGATTGACGTTCGCGAAGGAACGGATAAACCCTATCGGTGCACGAGCGGTTTTTACACCCGCACGGGGCCGAACTCGCAAAAACTCAGCCGAGATCAGATTGTCAATTTCATCCAAGCGGAAGGAAAAATTCGCTACGACGAACTGATTAAAAGAAACTTTACTTCCAAAGATATTGATTCGGCCAAGCTCAAAAGATTTCTTGAATTATCCCGTATCTCTTCAGTTTTGGATAAACCGCTTTTGTATAAAAATCTGGGAATCGGTGAGATTCAAGAAGGCAAAGTGCTTTTCAATAATCTGGCCGTGCTCTTTTTTGCAAAAAACCTCAATGAAATTTATTATCATACGGTTGTTACCTGCGCGCTTTACAAGGGCAAAGAAAAAGCCACAGTGCTTGATCGTAAAGACTATAATATTGACTTGATATCCAATGTTTACCTGGCCATGAATTTCCTCAAACAATATTTGCCGCTGCGGTATGAATTTACCGGCGAGTTGGCGCGTAAGGAAATACCGGAATTGCCTTATGAAGCCCTGCGTGAAGCGCTGATTAACGCCGTCGTGCATCGGGATTACTTTGAGAAAGGCGCGAATGTTATGATGGAAATATTTGAAGACCGTATTGAAATCACCAATCCCGGCGGTCTGGTCAAAGGCTTAACGCCGGAAAATTTCGGCAAGGTAAGCATGTTGCGCAATCCCGGAATCGCCAACTTATTTCAAAGGATAAACTACATTGAGAAAATGGGCACAGGAATCGAACGAATCCGGTTGGCGCTGAAAGCGGCAAAAGTTTCTCCGGTGCGCTACGAGTTTAACCCGGTTTATGTAAAAGCTGTTTTCCTCCGACCCAAAACATTTACCGGAACGACTACCCAAGAAACTACCCAAGAAATAATTTTAAAACTGATAAAGAATAATCCTTCCATAACACGAAAGGACTTGGCTGATAAAATCGGCATGAGTCCGGACGGTGTGAAGTATCATTTACAGTTGCTCAAGAAGCAGGGAATAATCAAACATACCGGCGCAACAAAAAAGGGGAAATGGGAATTGATAAAATAATAATCAATACCTATACGAAGGAAACAAGCGATGACTGATCAGGACACAAAACGAAAAATTGAAACAGCGCTCAAATCATTTTCATCGGGAAACATTTCTCAAAGCTCTTTGGCTCTGTTTGCCACGCTGGGTTATAACACAACACGGCAAAATCCTTTCGTCAAAAAAACAATCGCCGAATTTGAAGAAAATTTCGGGCACGCTTTTGCCGAAAAGAATTTCAATAAAGAAAAAGCCAGATTTGCCGAATGGAAATCCGTTGACCTTTTATTTCAGCTCTCCAGAGAAGAATTATCCGGCCAGCAAGGCTTGTTTGATTCCAATAAAATCAACTGGGAAGGCGAAGATGAAAAAACCGTTATTGAAACCTATCTCTTCTTTGCCATTGAACTGACCCAGCCGGAATATTCGCGCACCCTGCTCGCGCAGGTTACGCGGGAAGTAAACAAAATATTTCCCATGCCGGTAATGATTATCTTCCGGCATGGCCAAAATCTGACGCTATCAATTATTGACCGCCGCCTGCATAAGCGGGACGCGCAAAAAGATGTCCTCAAGAAAGTTACGCTGATTAAAGATATTTCCATCGGCAGTCCGCATCGCGCCCATCTTGAAATCCTTTTTGATTTGTCCTTGGAAGAACTGCGCCGCGTTTACAAATTCACCAACTTTGTTGAATTGCACAACGCTTGGCGAAAGACACTGGATACCAAGGAACTCAACAAACGTTTTTATTCGGAGCTTTCCAACTGGTATTTCTGGGCGATGGATCACGTATCCTTTCCGGATGATGTAGAAAAGAACGAAGATATCCGCAACGCCACCAGCCTTATTCGTCTGATTACGCGGATTATTTTTATCTGGTTTATAAAAGAGAAAGACCTTGTTCCCGATGTATTGTTTAACCACAATGAACTGAACCGGATACTTAAGGCTTTTGATAGAAATAAAAAATCTAACAGCTATTATCGCGCCATTTTACAAAATCTTTTTTTCGGCACTCTCAATCAGACAATGAATGAGCGCGGTTTTGCCCATGAAGGTTCATTTCAGGAAAACAGAAATAATTACGGCGTCAAGAACCTTTTTCGTTATGCCGGGGATTTTGCTGTTGAGGAAAAAGAAGCGCTGGCGTTGTTTAAAGACATCCCTTTTTTAAACGGCGGACTCTTTGATTGCCTGGATAAGGAAAATGATCAGGATAAAGTGGTTTACGGCGACGGTTTTTCGCGCAATCCTAAAAAGCAGGCAGTTGTACCGGATTTCTTATTTTTCGGCGCGGAAGAAGAATATGATCTCAACGCCATCTTCGGCACAAGAAACAAACGCTACAAAGTAAAAGGCTTGTTCAATATCCTTTCCGCTTACAAGTTTACCGTGGCCGAAAACACGCCGGTGGAAGAAGAAGTTGCTCTTGACCCGGAACTTTTAGGCCGTGTTTTTGAAAACCTGCTGGCCAGTTACAACCCGGAAACGCAGACCACCGCTCGCAAACAAACTGGCAGTTTTTACACGCCCCGCGAAATCGTCAACTACATGGTGGATGAAAGCCTGAAAGCCTATCTAAAACAAAACCTAGAAGCAGACGCAGAAATGAAACCGGAAGACGCGGATGCCGGGCTGGAAATACTTTTTTCATATACGGAAAAAGAACACGCTTTCACAGACAGTGAAACAAAGACGCTCATTCACGCTATTGACAACTGCAAAATCCTCGACCCCGCCTGCGGAAGCGGTGCATTTCCGATGGGCGTATTGCATAAGCTTGTCCATGTCCTGCACAAGCTTGACCCGCACAATGAAAAGTGGAAGGAACGCCAGATTGAGAAAGCAAGGCAGTTGGACGATCCGGCCATCCGTGAACAATCCATTGCTAATATCGAATCGGCGTTTGCCAATAATGAACTGGATTATGGCCGCAAGCTCTATCTGATTGAAAACTGCATTTACGGTATCGATATTCAGCCGATCGCCGTGCAGATCGCCAAACTGCGCTTTTTTATCTCGCTGGTTGTAGATCAGAAAAAACAGCCAACGAAAAATAATCTTGGCATCCTCAGCCTGCCGAATCTGGAAACCAAGTTTGTGGCAGCTAACACACTGATTGGCTTGAATAAACCCCAAACGGGCGGACAGGTCAGCCTGAAGGACTCTGAAATAGCAGGGCTGGAAGATGATCTCAAATCTCTGCGGCATCAGTATTTCAACGCCAGAACGCGCAGAGAAAAACTGGCCTGCCAGAAAAAAGATAGAGACTTGCGGCAAAAAATAGCAACGCTCTTGATAAAAGACAATTGGAATAAAGACTCGGCACATCAGGTGGCAGCATTTGATCCTTATGACCAGAACGCCTCCAGCCCGTTTTTCGATCCTGAATGGATGTTTGGGATTACGGACGGGTTCGATGTTGTGATTGGGAATCCGCCGTATGTCGTGTCAAAAGATAAATGTCTGAAAATAATATACGCTGAAAGTGTTTACGGCAGACCGAATCTATATGGATATTTTATTCATTGTTCTTTAGAAAAATTGTTAAACAGTGGTGGTATTTTATCATTTATTAACCCGCGCACAATTCTTACAGATGCTTATTTTAAAGGATTACGAAAATTTATCTCAAAAAAGTATTGTGTAAATTCAATAGTAAATATTGTTGATAGACGTAATGTGTTTGAATCAGTGTTGCAGGCTTGTATTTTAAACACTTATAAGAATCAAAAACAATCAGAGTTTATTAAAGTTAAAGAAATAATGACTAAAGATGATCTTCTTACTAAAGAATATAATAATATAAAATCAGTCTCATTTTTTTATGGAGAAGAAGATAAAATATATTTGGTTGCTGAATCAAAGAAGCATTATAGTATCTTAAATAAGACTATTAAGTTAAAGACTTTATCCGATTATGGTTTTGAGTTTACTACTGGAAAAATTCAATGGGATGCCTGGGCGAATTATCTATCTGAAAAAGCCAGTAAAAATGCTACAAGATTAATTTGGGCAGAAAATATACAACATTACTTGTTTGCACCAAATAGAAATAGAGATCAAGTATTTATTAATAAATCTATTGCGCCTATCAATCCGATAAAAGAATCTACAATCATAGCACAAAGAATTACGGCTGTGGAGCAAGCATATCGGATCATTGCAACTTTAATAAATCCTGAAGACTTTGATTTACCAATTCAATGTGAAAATCATACTTCCTATTTAGAAAAAATAAATCGGGAAATTCCTCTATTTTCGATATTGAGCATTCTGAACTCTAAACTTATGGATTGGTTCTTTAGACATATAAATAGTAACACACAGGTTTCATCTGGTGAACTTAATATTCTACCTATTCCCAATTTGTTGGCTAATAAATCATTTGTAGAATTGTCAACCATAATTGCGCGATATGTAATTACTGTAGCAAGGATAGAATCAAAAATTGTCAGCTTCTTTGAGCCTCTCATCGACGCAATGGTGTACGAACTCTACTTTCCCGAAGAAATCATATCTACCGGCTGTCAAGTTCTAAAACATCTTACCAATCTCCCGGAACTAAAAGACGGCTGGAGCGACAAGAAGAAACTGGAAGTAATCGGGAAAGTTGATCAAGAGCTATCGGATGAAAAGCATCCTGTATCCATTGCGATGGCCAGACAAAAAACCGTGCCGGAGGTGCGAATCATCGAAGGGCTGGATCATTGAAAAGGGCGAAGACGTAAAATGGATAAAGCGCAGCGCACTGAACGACAATAAAAATTACGGGGAAACAAAAAATGGCAGCAGCACGCAGTTCTTTTCGTTAAGGCCGCCGGGCGTCTGACAAATATGGACTATCAGAAGAAATTTAGTATTTCCAAACCGACAGCTTCGAGAGATTTGGAAGATATGGCCAAAAAAGGAATATTGGAGAAGATAGGTATTACGGGCAAGGGAACATATTACACCTTGAATCGCAAAGGGCTCACAAAGGGCTCATGAACCGGAAAAGATATAAAGGGCTCGTAAACGGCTCAATGGTAACCTGTCGTGAACCAATCAAATCTGCCATAAAGGATCAAAAACGTTAGGGCCGTAATGGGTCGACTGACACAACTGTAAGGCAAATATGTCTTTAAAACAAATCAACACAGCATTTATATTAGGCGCGGGATTGGGCACGAGGCTGAGGCCGCTTACGGGAAATATTCCTAAGCCGCTTTTAGAAATTAGCGGCAGGCCAATCATCACGTATGCAATGGAGCATTTGCGCTCTGTTGGCGTCAAGCGGTTTATTATTAATACGCATCACTGTGCGGAAAAGTATGCCGGAGCTTTTCCAAAAAATAATTGGGACGGTATTCCGATTACATTCCGCAATGAACCAATTTTGTTGGATACGGCAGGCGGCATCAAAAATATAGAAGACTTGATTGCCGATGATGAACATATCATCGTTTACAACGGTGACATTATCACCAATATGCCTATTGCGCCGTTAGTGGACAAGTATTTTGCCGGGCAAACAGAAGTTACACTGGCACTCCGCAGTCGTGGCCCGCTGCTCAATGTCAATATTGATCAAGACGGTTTTGTCTGTGATATGCGACATACTTTGAAAAATCCGGGAATTCAGAGCTGTCTTTTTGCCGGAATTTATATTGTGGAAAAATCTTTTTTGAAACGATTGGAAACGGGCAAAATAGAATCAATAGTTTTCCCGCTGGTTGAAATGATTAGAGAGAATTCGCGTTCTGTCGGCGGTGTTGTTATAGATGAAGGTTATTGGCATGATGTGGGGATGATTAAAGAATACGAAAAGCTGAATCAGGCTTTTCGAAATAATTCGACTTTAAAATAAAGAGAAAGATACCTTTGTCATTCCCTTGCGAATGACAAAGAGACAAGGGAATCCAGAGAAAAATAATAATGGATTACCCGGTCAAGCCGAATAATGACAAAAATATGAACATTACAGACAAAAAAATTAAAATATTCATGGCCGCTAATCTTGGCACCGAAGCAGTGGATTTGATTTCCATTAAGAAAAGCGGCTCCGACCGCAGCTTTTTTCGGGTTTCCCTGCAGGATAAAACCAGTTTCATTTTCATGCATTATGGCAATGAAGTGGCGGAAAATGCTCATTGGGCCGGCATCAACAGATTTATGGCATCGCTTGATATTAATGTGCCGCGGATTATCAAGCAGGATGTCTCGCGGCATTTTATTCTGCTAGAAGATTTGGGCGATGTTGATTTGTGGTCGCAAAGATTTGAGCCATGGAATGAAAGGCGCGATTATTATTTTCAGGTTCTCACGCAAATTTACCGTCTGCATTCCTTTGATTTGAAATCACTTCCCGCTGATTTAAAATTGTCCGAAAGCTATGGCCCCAGGCTTTATAAGTGGGAGCATGACTATTTTCTGGAAAACCTTGTGCGGGAAGTTTGCAAGATAAAGCTTATATCATCTTTGCTTAAAGAATTAAAAAAAGAATTGGAATCACTTGGTGTGCGCCTGCAAAAGATAGAGCCTTGTCTGATTCATCATGATTTTCAATCCCAGAATATTATGATTAAAAACGGCCAGCCGGTGTTGATTGATTTTCAGGGGATGCGCCAGGGTTGCCTTTTTTACGATATGGGCTCGCTGATCTGCGATCCTTACGTTACCTTTACCGCCGAAGAAAGAAACGAATTGATCAGCTTTTATTATAAGCTCATGAAGCCAGCTTATAACCGTGATGAATTTCTTAATAATTTTTGGGAAGCCTCCGCCCAGCGGCTGATGCAGGCGCTGGGGGCCTACGGCTTTTTAGGGCTAAAGAAAAATAAACCGGCCTTTCTTAAACATATCAATAATGGCCTCACCAATTTAATAATTGCGGTAAATCAAACGTCTAAGCTTGTGCGACTGAAAGATTTAGCAATTCAATGCCAAACGGCTCTTGTCGGCAAAAAGTATTAAAGGGATTGAAAGCCTGCCTTTGATATGCTAAACAAACCACACAATATTTTGGCTTGGAGAAGTTATTGATCATGAAGTACGAACCAATCGCAATTGAAGAGAAATGGCAAAAAAAGTGGGAGGATGAAAAAGCCTTCAAGGTTACGGAAGACTCGCAAAAGAAAAAATATTATCTGCTGGAGATGTTTCCTTATCCTTCCGGCAAAATTCATATCGGTCATGTCCGTAATTACACCATCGGCGACGTTGTTGCCCGTTATAAACGCATGAAGGGTTTCAATGTTCTGCATCCGATGGGCTGGGACGCTTTCGGCCTGCCCGCGGAAAACGCCGCCATTGAACATAAAATTCATCCCGCCCAGTGGACCAACGAAAATATCAATCACATGAAAAAGCAGCTCAAACGCATGGGCTTCAGCTACGACTGGGATCGGGAAATATCCACATGCGAGCCGAAATATTACCACTGGGAACAGTTATTTTTTATCTGGATGTATGAAAAAGGTCTGGCTTACAAAAAACGCTCCACTGTTAATTTTTGCAGCAAGTGCGACACCGTGCTGGCCAACGAACAGGTTGAGAGCGGTCTTTGCTGGCGCTGCAGCACTGAAGTTCAGGAGAAAGTGCTGGATCAATGGTTTTTCAAAATTACAGCCTACATTGAAGAACTGTTGGAATACTGCGATAATCTGCCCGGCTGGCCGGAACGCGTCATGACCATGCAGAAAAACTGGATCGGAAAAAGCTTCGGCTGCGAGGTGGATTTTCCGATGGCCGACGGCAACGGAGCCATCAAAGTATTCACCACCCGCCAGGATACACTTTTCGGAGCGACCTTCATGCTGATTGCGGCCGAACATCTGCTGGTAATGGAGTTATCCAAAAGCAAGGCAGTTGAAAAAGATGTCCTGCAATTTGTCGAAAAGGTTAAAAAACAGGACAAACTGATGCGCACTTCAGAATATTACGAAAAGGAAGGAATCTTTCTGGATACCTACTGCAAAAATCCTTTAACCGGAAAGGAAATGCCCATCTACGCGGCCAACTTTGTTCTGGCCGATTACGGCACCGGTTGCGTTATGGCCGTGCCCACGCATGATCAGCGCGATTTTGAATTTGCCAAGAAATTCAATTTGCCGCTGATTGTGGTTATTTCACCGAAAGACAAAACGCTCGATCCGGCGACGATGACTGAAGCCTACGTTGATGAAGGAGTTCTCGTCAACTCCGGGCAGTTCGACGGCATGGAAAACACCAAGGTTTTGGAAGCCATCGCTGATTTTCTGGAAGCGCAAGGAAAAGGCAAACGCACCATTCAGTACCGCCTGCGCGACTGGGGAATTTCCCGTCAGCGTTATTGGGGCGCGCCAATTCCCATGATTAATTGCGATAAATGCGGTATCGTTCCAGTTGATGAAAAAGATCTGCCGATTATTTTGCCGGAAAATGTTAAATTAAGTACCGAAGGCGGTTCACCGCTTGCGGCCCTGAAAGAATTTGTGAATACTACCTGTCCCAAATGCGGCAGTAAAGCCACGCGTGAAACAGACACGATGGATACGTTCGTAGAATCCTCATGGTATTTCGACCGCTATTGCAGCCCGGATTGCGACACCAAACCCGGCCTCGACCGCAAAAAGCTGGATTACTGGATGCCCGTTGATCAGTACATCGGCGGCATTGAACATGCCATTCTGCATCTGCTTTACTCCCGCTTTTACACCAAGGTTTTGCGTGATTTCGGCGTGATCGGCGTGGACGAACCGTTCATCAATTTGCTGACGCAGGGCATGGTCTGCAAAGAAACGATGAAATGCAAAGAACATGGTTATCTTTTCCCGGAACAGGCAGCCGAAGGCAAATGCCACCTCTGCGGTCAGGAAATTATTACCGGCAAGACCGAAAAGATGTCCAAATCGCTAAAGAACGTTATCGATCCCGATTATTTGATAAAAACTTACGGCGCGGACTCCGCGCGGATATTCTGCCTGTTTGCCGCACCGCCGGAAAAAGATTTGGAATGGAGCGATCAGGGCGTGGAAGGGTCGTTCCGCTTCCTGAGTCGTCTCTGGCGCATTTGTGACGAATATATGGAGGACATTAAAGAAGTTCAGCCTCTACCCGCCAGTGTTGATCTGGAAGGTGAATTAAAGGGACTGCGGCGCAAAACTCATCAGACTATCCGCAAAGTAACCATAGATATCGAAGACCGTTTTCATTTCAATACCGCCATCAGCGCTGTGATGGAATTGGTGAACACGGTCTATCAAATCAAACATCCTGTGAGTGATGATAAGATAGCGCTGGCCACAGTAAGAGAAGCGCTGGAGACGGCTGTAATTCTCCTGGTGCCGATTGTGCCGCATATCACAGAAGAACTTTGGCAGATGCTTGGCCATAAAACTTTGGCCGCTAATATTCCCTGGCCGCAATTTGATCCGGCGATTGCCATCGAAGAAGAGATGACGGTTGTTGTGCAGATCAACGGCAAGCTGCGCAGCAGAATGACCGTCGCGATAGACGAGGATCCGGAAAAAATCAAAGCCATCGCGCTCGCGGATGAAAAAATTGTTGCCTTGCTATCCAGCGCGAAAGTTTTGAAAGTTATTTATGTACCTAAAAAACTAGTCAATATAGTTATTGCTCAATAACATGGCGGGATGAATGGTGTTATTATGAAAAAACAAAACAGGCGGCAAATGATTAAAACCTTAATAATATGTTTTTCTGTTGTTCCTTTGTTTGGTTGTGGCTACTCCTTTGCCCCCAAAGGAGAGTATATTGATAACCGTATTCAAAAAGTTTATGTTGAATCCTTTGATAATAAAACGGCACAGGCCGGGATAGAAAATTACGTCCGGACAGCTTTCATTAACCAGTTTATTCAAAACAGCCGTTTAAAGATTGTGGGAAGCGCTGAATCGGCGGATGCAATAGTTAAAGGAAAGATTCTTAATCTTAATACATTACCCCTTTCTTATGGCGGCAATTCTCTGGTGGTTGAAGAGCGGGCGACAATTATTTTAGAATTGACTTTTCAGGAAAATGAAAGCGGCAAAATTATCTGGAGTTCGAAAAATATATCGGGTACAGTTGAATACACTTTAAGCGATGACATTAATTTGCTCCCCGCAATCAAAAAAGATGCGTTCATTAAATTGGCCAACGACACGGCGGAAAAAGCCTTTAACCTGATGATGTCCGGATTCTAATGAGACTCAGTTTTTAGGAGTCTATTGGCGAACTAAAAACTGTAAGTCGAATTATCCCGATAGCGAAGCATATCGGGATTGGGTCCAATTCTCCGCTGCTTGTGGTGGGGTTATTCATTTTGGAATAAAAAAAATTCTGTGACCATGAAGCCTTTATCCTTAAAATTTGGCCGCTTCCTGCTCCTGCCCGTCAATGATGAGAAAGAGGCAATGAGCGATTGGCCCACCGATAAGCACCATGTTAAAGAAATCAAACGGCTTCTTTCGTTCCTGAAAAAACTATCCAGCAAATATTTGCTGCTGATTGCCGACGAAAAAAAATTCAACTGCGATGAATTATCTTTGCGCCACTTACTGCGGAGTGCTGAAAATAAACACGCCGGCATCGTTTATTCAGATTTTATTTTGCGCGAGGGAAATCATCTCATTGAACATCCGCTTATAGACTATCAGCAAGGCAGTATCCGCGACGATTTTAATTTCGGCCCCCTTTTGCTTTTTTCCTGTTCGGCCATTAAAACCGCTCTGCAAAAATACGGTTCACTACCATCCGATGCGAATATTGCTTTATACGATTTACGTCTGAAAATTTCTATTGATTATCAGATTTTTCATGTTCCGGAATTTCTCTATACGGTCGGGGATAGAAAGGCAAAACACACTAAGACCGGCAATGACCGGATCGAAAACAATTTTGCTTATGCTGCGTCTGGAAATATCATCCAGCAGAAAAAACTGGAGATAATCGCGACAAATTACCTGAGGCGCATCGCGACCTACCTGCCTTTACGCACAAAAAACACGAACAAAAAACCGGATGAACTTCAGTGGAAAGCAAGCATCGTCATTCCCGTACTTAACCGTCAAAAGACGATTACCGACGCGCTTGCCAGCGCTTTGGAACAGAAAACAAATTTCGCGTTCAATGTTATAGTCGTGGATAATCATTCCACGGACGGCACCACGGATATTCTGAAAAAAATTGCCGCGAAATATCCCCATGTTCATCATATTATTCCTGCTCGGCGCGATCTCGGCATAGGCGGCTGCTGGAATGAAGCTATTTATTCGCCGCACTGCGGACGTTACGTTGTTCAACTCGATTCAGATGACTTATACAGCTCACAGCAAACGCTTCAGAAAATCGTGGACACCCTGCGCAGGGGATCATACGCAATGGTTGTTGGTTCCTATTCTCTGGTCAATGAACGCCTTAAACTCATCCCGCCTGGTCTTATTGACCATAGGGAATGGACGCAAAAAAATGGCCATAATAACCTTCTACGCGTTAACGGTATGGGAGCGCCCCGCGCATTTGACTCTTTCGTTATTCGTCGGATTGGTTTTCCAAATGTAAGTTACGGTGAGGATTATGCTATGGCGCTGAGGATTACCCGTGAATATAAAATCGGTAGGATCTATGAAAACTTGTACCTATGCCGTCGCTGGAAAAACAATACAGATGCCGGACTTTCGGTTGATAAACAAAACAGCAACGATTTTTATAAGGATAAACTTCGCACCGCGGAAATTGAGGCTAGGAAATTGACAAACAAAAAAGAATCTTCTTTAGATAACCGGAGAATTTTTGCAACTTTTTCCGGAGGGAAAGATTTATCTCTGCCTGATCTTTGCCAAAGCCTTTATTATTCGCAAAAGAAAAGCTGGCCTAAGCTGGCTCAAGCCTGCAGCGATTTATCTTCAGCTCAAACCAGGGAACTCTCCGGTGAAAATTACAAGGTCATTTTGCAGTACAATCCTGCCCGCGCCGTCAGCAGCGGTGCCGCGGTTGATAAAGAATCCATAAAAAACAGACCCTGCTTTTTATGCGAAAATAATTTACCATCCCAACAGCTGGGTGTTTTATATAGAAATGAATATCTGATTCTTTGCAATCCCGCACCGATTTTTGAAAAGCATTTTACCATAGTTTCGCTGCGGCATAAGCCACAGGCAATCGCCTCATCAATAGAATGGTTTCTGCGATTGAGCGCTGATTTGTCCGATTACTCTGTCTTTTATAACGGTCCAGCCTGCGGCGCGTCCGCTCCCGATCATCTGCATTTTCAGGCGATTCCGAAAAATGTTTTTCCTTTTTTGAAGGAATTAAAAAAGCTGTCGCCGGTTAAAGAGAAGTCTTTCGCTCGATACAGCCGGTGGGAAAATTTTGACCGTTCTGCTGTTTTACTGAAAACGAAAAACGCAGAGGCATTAACCGAACAATTCCTGAATTTGTTGAATAAGGCGCAAAAAATAATCAAGACTAATGAAGAACCGCTTGTAAATGTTATTTGCGATTATGCCGGGAGTGGCTGGCGGCTGTTTGTTTTTTTACGCGACAAACATCGTCCCGACGCCTATTTCGCGAAAGGCGTAAACAGAATATTTATTTCTCCGGGGGCTGTGGATATGGCCGGCGTTGTTGTTACTCCGCTTCTGGATAATTATAATTGTTTAGATTATAATGCTGTCCGTAAAATTTACCGGGAAGTTTCACTACCGGAAAGAACTATGGATTCAATAGTGAGGGAATTATAAGGGGAACTGATAAATGATTTATAACGAAGAAATAATCATGGACAGCTCGTTGAGTTTTTCCGAAGCTGTCGAAGGAACAATGGCGTCCGAGGAAATCCTTCTTGGCCTGTCGCTGCTTGATGTCTTTTATTATTCATTTGACGGCAGAAAACATCAGGGGCAAATTATTGTCAACAGAGAACTGGAAGATGATGTTTATGAATTATTTAACTTTATTGAAAAAATTCTGTTTCCTGTAGAAAAAGTTGTTCCCATAGTCGCCTATCAGTGGAATGATCATAATTCCATGGCGGATAATAATTCTTCCTCTTTCAACTTCAGAGTAATTGAAGGAACAACAAAATTATCCATGCATTCACTGGGAAAAGCCGTGGACATAAATCCGATGCAAAATCCTGTCATTTATCCCAACGCTATAATCGTTCCGGAAGGCGCGAAATATCTTCCGGAAAACAGGGGAACCTTCACGGCGAATAATGCCATAGTTCAAGAATTCATCAGGCGCGGCTGGCACTGGGGCGGAAATTTCGATCAACCGAAGGATTATCATCACTTTGAAAAACCATGATAATAATTCATTTTCCTTTGTCTAACTTTGTTGGCGGAGCCTGCCCGACGTATAACCTGAAGGTCACACGTGTCCGGGTCGTCAGCTTCCTCAACGTATAACCTGATAACCTGAATAACCTAAACGTCACGTGTGATCACATGAGGTTACGCGTGTAAAATACGCTTGCGGAGCTTCCTCCTGGCTGCCACGGTATGTTTTTTAATATAAATTATTATGCATTATAAAGGGAGTGCTATAATAATACCGGTAAACTTCTTGTTTGATTTCAGATAAGCCACAAGAGTTTTTTTTGAGATAACCACGCCGCTTTCTTTGCTTGAGGCGTGCAGTAGATGCAAATTTCCCCCTTGCCATATAGCAAAGCCGACGTGCGCCACATCCAAACCTTCATCTTTCGTTGTAAAGGCAATAACATCACCGTTGTTAATTTTTGTTTCTTGCTGGCTCACTTTATCTTTGCTGACAATAGGAAATACTTTGCGGGAAAGATTTTTCTCTATAACACTCATATTTTGAAATTCAAATTCGTTTTTTAGCGCCGGGTAAGATGCGCTATTAAGAGTCATATAATTTATCTTTTTGCGTTGAGCTACTGCGTGAAACTGACGAGATATATCCTTTAATGTTTTCTTCTTTTCATTGTCGCGTAGCCAATCGGTAAAGTAATGCAGACGGGAGGAATAACCATCGATCTTTCCCTGACGATAACGGATTAATTTTAAGTTTTTCCGGAATTCAGAATGTGAAAATTTTCCGGCAGCGGCGCATTTAGCGAGGGCAAGAACCGTTTCCACAAAGGTATTACAATCAAAGCACGATACATTGACAATCAATCTTTCTTTGCCTGGATGTTCGAGCGTTCCTGTTTTGTAGGGGGCATTAATAAGCAAACAACCGATCTCTACTATTAAATCGCCATAAGATAAATTGCCGTCCGTCGAAAGTTTCTTTGGCGAAGATGTATTAACTTTGTATTGTTTTACTTTCACGATAATCACCCCCGTCCTTGCCACCATTTTTTAGATTATTTTTCGGGACAAAGCAAACACAAAGAACAAATGAAAACTGAAAAAATTTCTTTTTTGGTCGTTTTGTAAATTTAATTTTATAAAATTTGAATAGAAAAAAGTTTTTAAGAGTTACAAAGAAGTAAACGAAAGCAGCCAGTTTTGAAGCTGGCCGCTTTATGTATATTATATTTTGGTCTCAAATCCCGCGTCCCTGCCAACTACGTTGGCGGGATTGTCCCGTCAAACTACGCTTGCGGGATCAATTCAACTTGCAAACATTACTGCACTGCGTTTGTAATGCCTGAGTTTCATTGATTCCTCTTGCGCTTTGAACCTCCTTCAATTTGCTCTCAGCGAGAGTCACAATCACTACGCTCCCGGGATAGTTCGTCCACCAAATTTCAGCGCGTTTCACTTCTGAAATTTGGGACTCACTATTTTCAGCGAGTGTCATTAATCCCTACTCGCTATAGTCGCGGAATAATTCAACTAACAAATATTACTGCACTGCGTTTGTAATATTTGAGTTTCATTTAAGGGAGTTGACTTTTTTAGTCAGACGGGAAATTTTGCGGGAGGCGTTTTTTTTGTGGATTAAACCCTTGCCTGCTGCTTTATCCAGTGCGGGAATAACAGTTTTTAGTGCATTTATAGAAATTTCTTTATTTTTGCTGTCTACATTTGCAATTACCGTTTTAATCTTTGTTTTGATTGCGGACTTGGCGGTGACATTGCGCACACGATGTTTTTTGTTCTGCCGATCACGTTTTTCTGCTGATTTATGTGTTGCCAAAAGCATCCTCCTAAAATTAGATTGTATTATTTTTATCCCGCTTCGCTTTATTAGATCGCGGGATGAATTCAACTTACAAATATTATGGCACTGCGCTTGTAATATTTGAGTTTCATTCATTCGACCTGCAAGTTTCAATGCACTTTGCTTCTGAAACTTGGGTCTCATAAATAACGTGGCGTTGTTTAGCCCAATTATTCGGGGCTGTCAAGTACAAACTGGATATCAAATTTATCATGAATGTAAACAAGTTAAGTCTCATACCAATTCGCTTGTAAGTTACCACCACAGTTGAAATTACTGACAAGGTAAAATTAAGTTATTATGCGCTCCCATTACGGGATGCTTTCCCTTAAAGAGATTAACGCAAGGTGTAAGTCCACTACCCAACCATGTACCACCTTATATCCTTTCGCTTTCAAAGGATAACGCGGCGGCAAGGAGGAGGTGACGAGGCGTATTGTAACATACGTTGAGGAATCCGCCGACGCGGCCAACAAAGTTAGCCGAAGAAAGCGAATTGGTATAACCTATTCCTGAATAAGGTTTCCCTGTTTCGCCTGCTTTAAATTTTGTTGCTTTGCTGGTGATTTTTTGGATTTACCCCGGGCATGCTTGAGCGCCGCTTCAATGAATTTGCCAAACAGTGGGTGGGGCTTGGTCGGCCGTGATTTGAACTCGGGATGAAACTGACAGCCCAGAAACCACGGGTGATCCTTTATTTCCACAATCTCGGCCAAACGACCGTCTGGTGACGCGCCGGTTATCTGCAATCCTTTCTCCGTCAATATTTTCTTATAGTCATTATTGAATTCATAGCGATGACGGTGCCGCTCCGAAATTTCCTTTTGACCATAAGCCGCGAAAGCAAAAGAATCAGGGCTTACCACACAGGGGTAGGCTCCCAAGCGCATGGAAGCGCCCTTATCCTTGACATTGCGTTGTTCGGGAAGCAGATCAATTACCGGATAGGGGGTTTGGGAATCAAATTCAGAACTATTGGCTTTAGCCAGAGAGCAGATATTGCGGGCGTATTCCACTACGGCCATTTGCATACCGAGACAAATTCCGAAATAAGGAATATTGTTTTCCCGTGAAAATTGCGCCGCCGTGATCATACCTTCAATGCCGCGAATGCCGAATCCTCCCGGCACCAAAACTCCATCCACATCATCAAGCTCACGTCCCAAACCTTCTGCTTCAACTTTTTCCGAATCAACAAATTTTAATTTCACCTTGCAATTATTGGCGATGCCGCCATGCACCAGCGCCTCATTGAGACTTTTATAAGAATCAGTCAGGTTAACATATTTGCCGACAATTCCTATGCATACTTCACGAGGAGGATTATTGAATTTACTGACCACTTCTTCCCAGGCATCTAACTTCGGCTGTCCCGTCCAGATATTGAGCAAATCAACAATATTGTTGTCCAGTCCTTCCTTGTGAAAAACCAACGGCACTTCATAAATACAACCGACATCCTTGGCTGTAAAAACAGATGTGACTTCCACGTTGCAGAAAAGAGCAATCTTGGATTTGATGTCCTCGGAAAGAAGATTTTCTGTCCGGCAAAGCAGAATGTCCGGCTGAATACCGATTTCGCGTAGCGCCTTGACACTGTGCTGCGTGGGCTTGGTTTTGACTTCACCAGCGGTCTTGATAAAAGGAACCCAGGTCAAATGAATAAAAATGGCGTTTTGTTTTCCGGCTTCGTTACGGAACTGGCGGATGGCTTCCAGAAATGGAAGACTTTCGATATCGCCGACCGTGCCGCCAATTTCCACAATCGATACATCGTATCCGGCGGCGGTATTTCTGATATAATCTTTAATCTCATTGGTAATGTGGGGAATGACCTGCACGGTCTTGCCCAGATAATCGCCGCGTCTTTCTTTGGTAATAACGGAATAATAAACCTGTCCGGTGGTGAGGTTGTTACACTTTCCCATGCAGGTAGAGCTGAATCTTTCATAGTGTCCCAAATCGAGATCAGTTTCTGCGCCATCATCGGTAACAAAAACTTCACCATGTTGAAAAGGACTCATTGTTCCGGGATCAACATTGATATAAGGATCCAGTTTTTGATTGGTAACTTTCAGCCCGCGGCATTCCAACAGGGCTGAGATTGATGCTGCCGCCAATCCTTTGCCCAGTGAAGAAAGAACACCTCCAGTGACAAAGATGAATTTCGTTTTCATAATCGCTCCTCAAAATTTCCTGTATGTTTATGACTGTAGCAGATCAAGTGTTTCCACTGCAAGTTCGATGATGGACTTTAATTCTTTGCATTAGCCCATTGCTTAATTTGCCCGGCCAGAATTTCCACCGGTTCGCTAAACAAGTCAGCAAGTGGAATTTTTTCTAAATAACTGTCATCCCAGGTAATATTATATTCATTGACCAGGTTGCGGATATCGTTGTACCGGTAACCCAAAACTTTTTTCTTTTCCCGAAGGGGCAAAAGCTCATTGTAGTCAACATGAAGTAAAAGCAAATTACTGACAAAGTCATTTTTGCCCCGCAGCGGTAAAATTACTATGGAAGCTCCATCCGCTTTGCCTTTGCCGATATAAACATGGCCGGTGCTGACTATCGTTCTTTTTGTTCCCATCAACAGTTTGGAAGTTTCCGTTCGTGATGTCATCTGTTTGGCTACCCCGTCCTTCTTTAGAATGGTAATAGTCGAATCTTCCACGGGATTGCCTTGCGCGTCGAGATTATTAATATCATAGACGGTGTATCCGCGCACAGCGGAAACAACCGGCTGTATTCTGCTTACGGTCATAACGTTTTTGTAAGTTAAATCTTTGACCGCAAAATTGAGCTGCTCCAACAGATCGAAGACGATTCCTTTAAATACTTTTTCTTTGCGTGTTGTGCCCACGGTAACCGTCTTGGCTTGATGGCGGATGGCATCTATCGGCCGGGTAAGCTCATCAATTGCTCTTCCCAGAATAACATCCAGAAAATTGAGCGGTGGAACAAAACCATCATCAACTTTGAATTCATGGCGGAAATCCTCCAGGGGTAATTTACCGGCGGCATATTTTAATAAAAGTATTAAATCGGAAATTGTCTTGACACTCAATAAAGTGAAGGCGCCTTCATTGCGATGATGATTAAAAGATTGATAAAACTTATTAATTATCTGGCGCAAGTTTACATCGGCAATTCTTTCGTAAAGCGAATAATTATTTTTTATTTGTTTGGCCATAGCCAAACTCAGGCTGTTTCTGAATTCTTTAAAAATAAGCGCTTCCTCATTAATGCCGCAAGCGGCATAATAACCCCACAAATGCCCCGCCATCGTATTGAGGATTACCGGCAGAGGCATGGGTGCGGCAGGAATGGGAATTACGGCATCGGCAATTTTATCGAAACGATTGTCATCTTCTTCCGCGAAAACAACAACCGCGGCCTTGTGCGCTTTAAAGATAGCAACCTCTTTGACGATATCCTCCACAACCGGTCCCGGATTGCCGGCGGCACAAACCAAAATTAAAGGCTCGGCTGACAAATCAATATGTTTTTTGTTTTCCACTATATCGGAAGAAATGGTTTTATAACAAAGTTCGCTAAGCTTGATTCTGATTTCATCGGCTGCCGCTTTGT